>Ga0209199_1000031_pt1 | contig 211214 bp, 175 predicted proteins | sample COGITO_mtgs_1105_7_FD_184805 | JGI IMG/M metagenome (GOLD analysis project Ga0209199, IMG submission 184805) | Pelagic marine microbial communities from North Sea - COGITO_mtgs_110523 (SPAdes) (version 2) | ecosystem: Environmental > Aquatic > Marine > Epipelagic ... | reverse complement strand
GAATAAAGGCATTTTCGGAACGAAGAGCGCCGAAATTCACAGGTAGCTAATCAGTATTCAGGGTGGCAGTTGTGATATCTGTCACTGTGAGTCATTTTGTCAATTTTAAAAATACCCAGATTGAATATACTCGTCGCCTAAATCATTGACAGTAGTGACATCAACGAAAAATTTCCCTGTGAATTTTTTAATTTACAAAACAGGGATAGCGCTATTTTCAAAGTGTAGTGATTTAGGTAAAACAAAATTAACAAACGTAATCAAAAGATGTCAGTTAATTAATGGTGTTTACACTTTTATGCCTTTTCATGTGTTGACCAAGAGCATTTAACAACACGCATTGTTATTTTACATCTGTTAATAAGTTTATTTGGTTAAGTTTTTCGTCAACTGCAGGCTCAATATTATGGCGTTATGTATCTCCATCAAATATTAAGGACAGAATTATGAGTCTATCTACAATCACTTTTTTTGAACGCTTTGAGGCAGACATCCTATCCGGTAAGAAGACTATTACAATTCGAGATGCTTCGGAAAAAGATTATGCAGTAAATAGTATTGTGCAAGTCTCTACTTATGAAAATAATCGTTGGTTTTGTGCATTAAAAATAAAAAATGTAATCGCAATTGACTTTAATCAGCTTTCAGATTTTCATGCAAAACAAGAGAATATGACACTTTTAGAGCTAAAGGGTGTGATCCATAAAATTTACCCAAATGTACAAAGTTTTTATGTGATTTCATATGAAATGGTTGATTAGTCAGTTGCATCATTCAACACATGACAGATTAGTGAGCCAACAATATTAACAAGATACCCGTTCTTATATTTATTAATATCTTCGAATATTTGATTGGATTATTATGGATGCCTTTATCATGTATTAAAACTTACACAACATTAAGATACGTTCGGTTCGCTTTTGCTAGCCCCAGATTTATGATGTCTAATGATGCTCAAAGAGAGTCCCATTTATGGTGATATTTCTGACAGTTAATTATAGGATTTTATAAAAAAGCTGGAAGCAACAAAAGCTTGCTAGGCAAAAAGCTGACAATTGTCTATAACGTTACAAGTTAAATAATAAAGAACTTAACAATAATGACATTGTAAATATTTGATTGAATTACAATGAGTATCAGTTGCAAAGAGTATCTACACAATTTTTTCATTTACCAATCGAAGAAGAGAATTTATGTTTACAGGAATAGTTCAATCTATAGCTAAGATTGTTGATGTCACAGATAAAAATGGTATTAGAACGTTTGTTATCGATTTTAATCAAGGGTTTTGCACTGACTTAGAAATCGGCGCCAGTGTGGCTGTAGATGGGGTGTGCTTGACTGTTACAGAACTTGTGTCTGATATTAGGGTTAAGTTTGATGTTATGTTGCAAAGTCTTTTGATCACCACCTTAAGTGAGTATGAAAATGGGACTTTCGTCAATGTAGAAAGAGCAGCCAAAGATGGTGCAGAAATTGGTGGTCACCCTCTATCAGGTCATGTTGATTTTAAAGTGCCAATTATTAATGTTAATCAAATCGAAGACAATTATTGTATTCGTTTAGGGTTATCGAAAGAATGGAAACGTTATGTTTTCCCTAAAGGTTATATCGCTTTAAATGGTGCAAGTTTGACAATTTCAGAGGTAAACAAAAAAGAGGAATGGTTTGAAGTGTGGCTGATACCAGAGACTCGGAGAATGACAGTTTTCGAGGCTAAGATTGCAGGCGATCACATTAATGTTGAAATTGAACGTGGTACTCAAGTTATTGTGGATACTGTGCGAGATACGCTTCAAGAAAGTCTCGGCCCCTTGCTACCACTTTTTGAAAAACTACTTTTAGAGCAGGGTGTTGATATTGATTCGTTGGGGCGTGATGTAACCTAACGTATCAACCAAAACAAAGAATACAAAGCTGTTGAGTCAACATTGCCTTTCTTGAAAAATAGACTCACTCACCAAGAAAAGTCAGTAAAAGATGAGAGCCTAAACCGAAATTTGATATTTTTTGGTCTAGGTTTTAATGTTGTCTTTTACTGGTCACTCTGGGTACTCCTAATTAACTAATGCCACTTAAAAAAAGGATTAGTTAAATTTTAGATGTTTCATCGCGCCGTCTAAAAAACCGCATAAAGAATATCTTAATCAATCCAAGGAACGTTTATCTATGACATTTGGCTCTTTAGGCTTGTGTGATGAGTTGTTGCACACTGTTGTAGAACAGGGTTATACAACGCCATCACCGATACAAATACAAGCTATTCCGGCGGTACTTAGTCAACGTGATGTTATGGCGGTGGCGCATACAGGAACCGGGAAAACGGCGAGCTTTACGTTGCCCTTGCTGCAGCTATTAGCTGCTGAGTATAGCCAGAACGACATTATCCAAAGCAGTCCTAGCCAACAGTCACAACGCGTGCGTGCCTTAATTATTACACCAACCCGTGAGCTAGCAGTTCAAGTTGCATTGAGCGTTCAAAACTATAGCAGACATATGAATATTCGCTCTGCTGCCGTGTTTGGTGGGGTCAGGATTGAACCGCAGGTATCACAGCTACAGGCTGGTTTAGATGTGTTGGTTGCAACGCCTGGCCGTTTGGTCGATCTTTATAATCAACAGGCGGTTAATTTTGAGCAGCTTGAAATATTGGTGCTCGATGAGGCTGACCGCATGCTTGATTTGGGATTTATCGACGATATCCGTCATATTCAAACGCTGCTGCCTAACAAACCACAAACTTTGATGTTTTCAGCGACATTTTCTAAAGAAATTAAGTCCCTTGCTAAAGGTATGCTTAATAATCCAATTTTAATTGAAGTGGCTGCCCTGAAAAGCACTTTCGATAGGATTAAGCAGAAATTACATCCTGTAGAAAAAGGGCGTAAGTCTGAGGTGTTGATCCACCTGATTAAAAAGAATCATTGGCGTCAAGTGCTGGTTTTTAGTCGAACCAAGCAAGGTGCCGATAATTTGGTAATACAGCTCGAAAAAGCCGGTGTTAATGCCGCATCAATCCATGCAAATCGAACTCAACACGCTCGCACGCTTGCTTTAGATAGTTTTAAAAACGGTAATGTTGTGGTGTTGGTAGCCACTGATCTTGCCTCTCGGGGCATTGATGTTAATCAACTGCCTTGTGTGGTTAACTTTGATTTGCCTTATGTGCCAGAAGACTATGTACATCGTATTGGTCGTACCGGTCGCGCTGGTACTTCTGGTTTAGCCATCTCATTGTTCAGTGAGGATGAATCTAAACAATTACAGTCTATTGAACGCTTCATTGGACGTAAGTTTGAGCGCGAAATAATTCCAGGTTTTGCGCCCATCAATAGAGCTCCAGCAGACACCTCGGATGATGATGAGTATGGTAACTTTGAGGCAGATACTAAGCCACGAGGCCGAGGTCAATCTAAGAGGCGAGGGAGCCGAAGAGGTAAGTAACTCATCTGAATTGGTCACTAGCTTGTTATGTTAGAAGACGATTTATTTGCTACTGCCGCAATGAAATTAGACAATAGCGAATTAACATAACAACGTGCACTCAAATAATGTCAGATATAACAAAATGCATTTATGGAAAATAACTATACACCCGGGAAACACCTGCTTGTAGATTTATACCAAGCAACCTACCTAAATGACAAGGCTGTCATTGAAAAAGCGTTGCTAGAAGCGGCCGATGCTTGCGACGCGACGGTATTGCAAAAGAACTTTCACAGTTTTGGAGGGGGACAGGGAATAACCGGTATGTTATTACTTGCTGAGTCTCACATCAGTATTCATACTTGGCCTGAAAGTCATTTTGCTGCCATAGATATATTTATGTGTGGTAACTGCGACCCGACTCTGGCAATAGCGCCCATTGAGAAATATTTATGTCCGAAAACTATCGACGTGCGTGAGTTTGATAGAGGCACTTCATTAAACAACAAACCATCATCAACAGAAAAGTTTATTTGATATGTCGAATGATCAAACAGACTTGCCTGAAAACCAATTGCAGCAGAAACAATCCGCTACTCTGATTTATGCCGCATTTATCGCTGGTTTATGCTCGATTATTTATGAACTACTGATTGCTACCACTGTGTCCTATTTTATGGGCGACAGTGTGAAGTTTTTCTCACTTACCATTGGGCTTTATATGGCCGCAATGGGTCTTGGTTCCTATATATCCAAGTTCATTACGGACAAACTATTACAACGCTTTGTCATTGCCGAAATTCTACTTGGGCTTATCGGCGGTATCAGTATTCCATTATTATATTTTACTTACACTACGACCTCATTATTCTACCCAACCTATGTATTACTGACGTTGTGTATAGGTTTTCTAATTGGCTTGGAAATCCCTTTTTTAACTAGGTTAATGGAAAATTATCAGGTACTTAAATCCAATATTGCGAATATATTATCCTTTGATTATCTTGGGGCGTTGATTGCTACTATTGCATTTCCGTTTTTTCTTTTACCCGTTCTAGGTATCTACCAATCATCACTGCTATTCGGGCTTATCAATATGTCCATTGCCGCAGTGGTGCTTTACTCATACAGAAAATCCCTTGGCAAAACAGGTAAAAGACTGCAATTACTAACCGCCGCAATGAGTTTAGTTATTTTGGTGATGTTAGTGTTTTCTAGTCAGGCTCTTAAGCATTGGGACCAAATGCTCTATAACGGGCGAATTGTGCATAGCGAGCAAACACCGTATCAAAAAATCACACTGACCAAAAGCAAAGACGATCTTCGACTTTACCTAAATGGTGTTTTACAGTTTTCATCTGTAGATGAGTACCGCTATCATGAGTCATTAGTGATAGTCCCTATGACCTTCGCTGATAAGCCAATTAAACGGGTATTGGTGTTAGGTGCTGGAGATGGTTTAGCTGTCAGAGAATTACTCAAGTATCCAGAAATTGAACAGATTGTTTTAGTCGACCTAGACGCTGCAATGACACAATTAGCTAAGAATAATCCACATTTAGTCGATATAAACTTAGGGAGTTTAGATAACAAAAAAGTTCAGGTTGTGATTGATGACGCCTTTGTCTTTCTCGAAAAAAACAAACAAGCATTTGATCTTATTATTAACGATTTACCCGATCCCAATACCATCGCACTTTCACGTTTATACAGTAAGCAGTATTACCGATTAGCCAGAGAAAACTTAACGTCTGGCGGCATAATGGTGACACAAGCTACCAGCCCATTCTTTGTTAAACCTGCCTTTTGGAGTATTGTAAAAACCATAGAAGCAGCGGGTTTTGCTTATACCTATCCTTACCACACAAATGTACCGTCTTTTGGTGATTGGGGGTTTGTGTTAAGCACTTTACATTCCATAGACTTAATACCTAAGCGTCCGGTAGAAAACAGTCTTTTTTTAACCCAAGAATCTATGCCGTCACTGTTTGTGTTTGAAAAAGACATACAAAAAATAAAGGTTGAAATTAATCAAATTGATAAACCTGTAGTACTCGATTATTACCTAAATAGTTGGCGTTATTTTAGTGATTAAAAACATCACTGTTCATTTTTATCCATTAAACGATAGTAAGATAGTCGTTCCAAAATTCTGCATCAATGAGGGAAAAGGGTCGTAACCTCTAAGAGAGTCATAATGTTCCATATTAAACGACTAAAATGTGCAGATTCTGTGAAAACTCAGAATACGACTGTTAAACCAATTTAGGAGATACTTAACTTACTGAATGAGTTAATCACCCATTATTGTCATCATCCGTTTACAGGTTGTAAGCGAATACATTGAGGCTCATTTCGATACTCACTTTCTTTTTACACCCCATTAAGAAGTGTTTCGTACCCATCCACATTCTAACGTTCCAAACGAATGCTCTTCGGTTTGTTTTCCCAGAATGGGTATCTCTGGATTATTGTCGAGCCGCTGTTGCATCGCCCCCATCACAGGAAAGTGGTTCCAACGTTTCATTTTTCTTGGTTCGTTTGATGATCTAGAGCATTTAGCTTTGATAGTGCAATCTCTGCAAGTAATATGATTAACGTTGCGTCGATGGGGTAACTTCTCGTTCGTAGGACAAATATAGATATTCTTGTTTTATCGTATTTGAATAACGATTTGTTGAATATGCCTTTTTGGCTGAGCCCGATGTATCGTTTTGTTGCACGTTTGCTGTTATGCTTAAATATTGTTTCGCTTTGATATCGTTGCGCCTAAAGTAGCCATTAAGGCGATGGTGGAGGTATCTTGCTTGCCTATATTTTCTGAACTTGCGCTCCCACTAAGGTGACCTGTCCTGTGTCTAATTGTTATGATGACATCTTGTTTAACAATCAAGTGATGTTTACGGTTGTTTTATTTTATGTATTTAAGGCCTAACAGTAGCAAGGTACTTCTTCAAAATAACAACTTCATTTATGGTATTGGTCTATAGTGATGTTTGGTGATTGATTTGAACACTAAACACCGTGTGTGTTCCAAATATTTTAAAAATTATTTACCTGTTTATTTTTTGGGGATACGTCAAATCAAGACCTCAATTTTAAGCTTTAAGATTGGTCGTAGATCAAGTTACCTAATTGTACCCTATTGGGTTAGGGGTAGCTTCTCTCTAACGTCTCACTTAGTCTACATTCTGCTAAATTAGCAGTAACACTAAAGCACCTTTGAAACTGGCTAATTCTCATCCACTCATCTCCACTCATCGAGCATTGCAATGCTTAATTTACATTATTACTCTTTCTAATAAATAATAAATAATTGTATTTATTATTTATTAGAAAGAGTAGTGTGTTTATTACTAATATGTTACAAAATTGTAATCTTATGCGTATGCAGTTTAAAATGCCTGTAATGACCCACCTTTTTTGGGTTGCCTTCATAATTACTTACCTTTTCTGCATGTCTACTATTTATGGAATAATAACCGTACCTGAGGAAATGTTTGATGTTAAAAATGCTTTAGAAGTTCTGTCACTCATTAAACTCTTGAGTATCCGGTTGACTTTTGGTGTAGTTTTTTTAAGCATTTATCCAGTCTTACTTTTGACTTCAATAAAGTGGAGTAATTATTTTGTCGTCGCTGTGACAGCATGGTGTATTGCGATGTACGTAGACGATTTAATGGTTCTCAACAAAATTATTGAATATCCTGAGCGAGGTTTAATTGCGATTATCCAATCAATAAGGCCTATTTTAATACTTTCTTTAATATGGATGAGCTTTGAGTTGTCCATCAAGTCATCTGTTGAGCGATGACGCCATGAATAACAAAAAATTAGACGTTGAAGAAATAAATGCGCTTTTAGAATCGTTTTCTGAGTTGCGAGTGACAGCAGATAATGTTCAACAGAACCGTATCTTTAAGTCAGTTCTCATATTTATAAATATTTATGTGTTGCTGTTCATCACCACTTTTATTCTTCTGCAACAAAATATTATAGCAGCGTTCAATGAAGAGCTACTAGCTGATTACTTTGATGTCTTTTACGGCAGAAGCTACGCTAATATGTGGTTTCTGGCTTCGTTGAATATAACTGTATATTTTAATCTGGGTGTGCGAGTATTATTGTCAGGTTATCTTATCTGGTCTCTTAACAGCGCCATCGACAACTTAGTTTTGTTTAGTGGAAGTTTTGACGCTTCGCAAGCTCCGTATCTTTTTGTGTACATTGCGACAAGCCCCTTATTGATTTTCGCCCTAATAGCTGCATTATTTCTTCACAAAAGTTATCTAAAATAAACTAAGAGGCCATTATAGTCATGTTCAGTTAGCTTGAAGGTGAGTATGGTGAGTATTGTGAGTATAGACAAAATTAAACGTCACTTTTCTTAAAATGAAAATACATGATGCCTCATATTTATCCCTCTTTTATATATTTGAGGGAGTGAAAGTCAGTTCTATTGTCTATTAATCAATTATTTCATATTATTTAGAATATAGAACAAGCGCTTCCCGCTGTTGTGTAAACCAGCTCTGTATATTGCTTATGATGATAAACGGCTTTTATTCAAACAGACTTATCTGAGGCGGTGTTAGATTCTCGTCGTTAATTACTTGCTTACCGCGTATAATTGGTACTTAACCGATTGAAAAGCTAATCCTCCCTGCGTCTGCAGGTCGCTCAATCTAGGATCAATCTTTTTTACTCACCTTCATAAATTCAAAATATTATTCACGTGCGTATGAAGCAATGTTATCTACATCCATTGTAAAAAAGACCCGTGTTATGTTCTCATTAGAAGATTAATCATCATGGTAACTTTAATCTTGGGCAAAAAAGGATTGTATTAATCCTTTCATATCAAAGCTAATCAATAGGGTAATGATGTCATTGATATACAAGTATTAACGAGTCACTTTAAGCTTTATTTTTTTTGAGGGAATAAATATGAGTAAAAAAGCATTTCAAGATTGTTACCCTGACGATCTAAGTCATTGCTATGGTTGTGGCAAACACAATCATCAAGGTCATCAATTAAAAAGTTATTGGCATGGTCAGCAGACTATCGCTCATTTCACTCCTGAGTCTTACCATACTGCTATCCCAGGTTTTGTTTATGGTGGTCTGATTGCTTCATTAATTGATTGTCATGGCACGGGTAGCGCTGCAGCAGTGGCCTTTCGTAATGAAGACAGAGCCATGGAAACTCTGCCAGCTATACGCTTTGTAACAGGCGCCTTGAATGTTAATTACCTAGCTCCCACCCCGCAAGGAGTTGAGTTAGAATTAATTGGTTCTTTTTCCGAGATCAAAGAACGTAAAATCATTGTTGATATTGTCGTTTCAGCCAATGGTGTTGTATGTGCCAAAGGCGCTGTCATTGCGGTGAAAATGCCTCAAAGTATGACAATAAGATAATCAATATTGTAAAACTGTTGACTGCCATAAGATGTTGTTTTTGTCAAATATTTGTACAGGTCTTTGTGTATGTTTTAATTGTATTTGAGTAGCAGTCGATGTGAATGAGAGTTATGACATTACATTCCAAAACTGTTATCTAACGAGTCGTTTTTTAGTAACCCAATTATTATGATTTCAACCTATAACGCTGTCTTTGTAGGCATTTTGCAGCCATATGCAAAAGTAGGAAGTAGCAATGAGTAAAGATCTTTTTGAACATAAAACGGATATGTATGATGGGATGATCATCGCGTTTCAAATATCGAAAATATCGAAAATATCGAAAATATGGTTAATGCTATAGTGGGAAGTGTCAGTCTTAATCCCAATCATCAAATGCATGTCATGCGTTTTATACATACCTTAAAAGGCGAGGGGACCTCGATGCTCAGTGAAGAAATTTTACTTGTACATGATGGTGAATGCCCTGCTTGCCACGCTTATTGCCAAGTAGTGAGGATCAAAGAATGTGAGGGTGATTTACGTATTGTGGATGCAAGGGAAAACAGCGAAGTGATGAATGAAATCAGCGCACAAGGTCTCGACATTGACCAAGGAATGGTTTTGAAGGTGGGTGGGCAGTTTTATTACGGCTCCGATGCGATACATAGGCTTGCTTTGATTAGCAGTCGTCGGGGAATATTTAATCGTATTAATTATTGTATGTTTAAATCAAAAACCGTTTCAAACATTCTTTATCCGCCCCTCAGATTTTTTAGAAACCTGTTATTGAAAATGCTAGGGAAAACCAAAATCGATAATCTGAAGAAAAAAGAGGATGATACATGCTAACTATCTCATGAAACTTAACAGACAGTATAACGGGTCACCCATAGTCAATTTATCACATGCTTTTATATATTTGATTGAATGACAATGGGGGGTTGCGTTATTCACTTAAAATAAAATCACCGAAGTGCTTTTTTATCAATCTTACCGACTGCTGTTAGTGGTATCGTGTCAATAAAGTGAATATGTTTTGGCGTTTTAAAGGCAGCCATAGTTTCATGGCAAAAAGTTAATATTTTTTCTTTTACTGCGTGTTGATCAGCATCGATATGTTGGGCAGATAACTCAACATACAAATTGACTACATCGTTGCCCGGACGGGCTTTATCTTCAGTGCCAATGATTGCGCAAGCTGCAATTTCAGGCATAGCGGAAAGCTTATCTTCTACTTCGACTGAAAACACTTTGAAACCGCCCACAATCAGCATATCTTTGGCGCGATCACAAAGAAAAATATACCCTTCTTCGTCCATGTATCCTACATCGCCAGAAAACATCCAGCGCTCGCCATCAATCTCTCGCAGAGCTTTGGCCGACTCGTTAGGTAAATTTAAATAGCCTTTCATTACTTGGGGACCGGAACAAATAATCTCTCCTGGTTCGCCATAGGGCATGTCTTGTTCACCTGTTTCAACGTCGCGAATTCGTACCTTTGCATTAGGGACAGGAAAACCTATTGACCCAAGTTTATATCGCTTAGGTGGATTTGCAGTATAACAAGGCGCTGTTTCGGTCATGCCAAAAGCATCAGATATCTTATTGTCACCAATAATAGCTGCAAGCGCGTCGTAACTTCCGCGAGTGAGAGGGGCTGCGCCTGATACCGCTACTCTGAGTTTAGAAAAATCGAGGAGTGAAAAGGCAGGGTTAGCAACCATCATGTCATATAACGCTGGGACCCCAATGATGACATTGGCAGGATTCTTTTGAAGTTGCTCACAAATAAAATCTGTATCCCGTGGGTTGGGTACGAGGATCATCTTGCCACCATAAATTGCCGAGGCAATCGCATTGGCTAGCCCTGCAATGTGAAACATTGGAAACGCGCTTAATAGCGTTTCTTGGCTTTCATTAAAAGGGTTCACTGCCATTGATTGCGCGGTGTTATGCATGACATTACGTTGCGACAACATCGCACCTTTAGGCTTGCCTGTGGTGCCGCCGGTATATTGGATCATGAAGGTATCATTCCAATGGACATCAATTTGAGTATATTCAGTTGATGCCGATTGTGTAAGACTTAAATACCAGAACACCCCACAATTTTTAATGTCTGGGAGATCAAAATCTATCGGCGCTAGTAGGTCTGCCGCACCTGTTACAATTGTATATTTTAAGCAGTCTGGCGTTTCAGGCATGGCTGCGAAGACTGGTGCCAGTTCACTTAGCGTGATAACGACTTTAATGCCTGCGTCTTGAATTTGATATGCTACTTCTGGTGGGGCTAATAGCGGCGAAATGCCTGAACCGATTGCGCCTATCTTGCTGATTGCGGCTAACATTATTGGATATTGTGGAATATTAGGCAAGTGAATACCAACAACATCGCCTTTATTAATCCCCAAGGTTATCAAAGCATTGGCTAAGCGATTGGCTTGTTCATTGTACTCTGCATAGCTAATTCCGCGGGCTACATACCACATAGCCATCGCTTCTGGCTGAATACGGGCATGTTCCTCAATAAAACTACCAAAGGGCCTATCCTCAAACTCTGGAATGATAATCCCCAAAGATCCGTAGTGAGCTAACCATGGTAAATTCATTATGCGTTCCTTTTCTGTTTAATCATTAATAAAGACAACGCTAAATCACTAGACAGTCAATATTTAAAAAACGATATATAAGGTTTCAATAACTTGTTAATGTAATGTGTCAGGTTATGTACAATGCGTCTAGTGCTTTTATTTCCCCAATGAAAGATTTTTCATAACGTGCATAAGTAACATTTAACCAACAAACTCTAGTCATGTGCACTTCAACCCATAGCGTTAAAACCACCTTACTATAAAGGATCACCAAGCCAGACAATGTAAATATGTTCAAATAATTTTAAATATCTGATTATGTTTAGACGAGCCCCTGTATGCTTGATTGTTTTAAAATATATAAGAATCAGATTTTTCTGATATTTACTTTGTGTTGTTAAGGATTTATATGCGTGATGTATTGTTAAGCAGTATTTTAGTGTTAGGTTTGAGTGCTTGTACACAACCAAGAACAGTGGTTGCAGAGCCATCTGAACTAAAACAAAACAATACTAAACAAGTTTTGAGTGAAAAATGTGAAGATGCTAAATATCAACTTGATAAAACGGTTGAAGAAGGTCAGTTATTTGATTTGGGAGATTTAAAACGCAACATTGAATTGTACTGCGTTTGGCTCAGGAATTAGTATTCCACCCAACGAACTGGGTATCGTTTAAAAGGGGGGATGTATTATGTTTTAATTTGAGTAAGCCCGCGTTGAGTTGCAAGGTTATTAACACACAGAGCATCTTTTGCTGGGTATCACTACAACGCACTGAGAATGCAGAGGTAAAAATAACCTCAAGGTTTTTATTGCCAATATCCTCAAATAATTCTAAATATTTGGTTAAATTACGTTGCTAGGGGACATTAGGTATTTATGCTTTTGGCATAAAACAGTTTAAAAGCTCCGCATTTGTAGGATATTTTTCAAGTAACTCAGCTAGTTTTCTCGCGCCCTCTAAGGGCTTTAGGTGCGAAAGTGCCCTACGCAAAACGATTACTTTTTCAAGATCTTTCGGATTTAAAAGTAGTTCCTCACGGCGCGTACTACTTTTTGCAACATCTAGTGCAGGAAAAACCCGCTGGTCTGCAATCTTCCGTGATAAAACGATTTCCATATTTCCAGTGCCTTTGAATTCTTCAAAGATCACCTGATCCATCTGACTTCCGGTATCAACGAGTATGGTAGCTAGAATTGTGAGGGACCCACCGTTTTCGATTTTTCTGGCGGAGCCAAAAAGTTTTCGTGGTACTTCCAATGCTCTAGCATCAAGTCCACCCGACATTGTGCGACCGCTGCTTTTACGACTTGCATTATGAACTCGAGAGAGTCTCGTAAGAGAATCGATGACAATCATAACATCATGTCCTTCTCCTGCTTGCTTGCGAGCGGTGTTAAGCAGTTGATTCGCTACGCGCACATGTTGCTCATAGCTTGAATCTGTGGATGAGGCGTGCACTTGTGCCGGCACACTGCGCTTAAAATCTGTCACTTCTTCTGGGCGCTCATCTATGAGTAACGCATAAAGCTTTATTTCGGGATAGGCTTTTCCTACTGCCTGACAAATGTGTTTTAAAATAGTGGTTTTTCCACAGCCCGGTGGAGCAACAATTAAACCTCGCTGGCCCATTCCGATTGGCGTGATCAAATCCATCGCCCGGGTGGTGAATTCTTCAGAACCTAATTCTAATTGAATACACTGAGTTGGATTGATGGCTACGCCATTTAAAAAACGTTTTTGTGGATCATCGTGTTGTAAATCTTTGACAACTTCATCAACTTGTTTAGGTTCTTCGTTTCTTTTTACTTTCAAAGATAAAATTTTTCTTGTCATGATATCGCTTTATAACTTTTGATAATTTGGTGTTTTCGAGGTGTTAGAGTCAATTATTCTAGGTGTCTCTTTAATTGTTTTTATCAACAAATAACCTATTAACAAGACTCATATGGACACTCCTGTGAGGACTTCCCACTAGTGCACTTTTTTGCGGCGCAACAACATAAAGCTCTGTTTTGCCAATTTCAGCTTGCCTGATGTTAAGACGTTAAGTTTAAAAATTAACTAATTTTATATTATAAATAATTTTACGGCACTATACCAATTTGATTAAATTGCATTATGTGAATCAGTGATTTCTACTATTTACTACTTATGGTGCGTTTTAAAGTCGTCGCTAAAATGAATCTTGTTTTTAACTCGTGTAGCTAAAATCATGTGGGCTGTCATAGTTGATAACACAATATCAACGCCTTCAATTATGTATTGTTAGCCATTTGTAAATAGGCCGCACATTACCCACAACAAACCAGAACAATATTATTTTCAATCACGCTAAACAAATGATAAAAAGACATATATATTTTACTGGGACTACCTTGTGCCTATATATTATTACTAAGGTCACGCATGCAATGGTATGTGACCTTGCATGATACTTATTTGGATAAATCTGCTTCGCGGCTAGTTTTAAAATCTGAGTCCATTTTCCACTTTGGCCAGTCTCTAGAGTTGGCTAATGTTTGGATAATATCAACCATCAATTCAATGTCTTGCTCAACACCTCCTAGTGACCAAGTAGGGGAGAAGTCATCTTCAGCTTTGTGATATTTGTTAGCAATATACTCAGGGTCTGTGTCTCCAAGACTCATAAATAATAAGCTTGGCACACCTTGTTTGGCTAAAGAAAAATGATCTGAGCGAAAAAATAAACCATTTTGCGGTCGAGGATCGAGTTTCACCCTTCGCTGTTGGGCTAAAGTGGCCCGGGCTAAGTAACCTTCCATCTCGGATAATCCATCACCGTATTGCAAAATATAGTCTACTTTGTCCAATACATTCATGCCGTCAATATTAACCAAGGCAACCATGTTTTTGGTTGGAATAATGTCTCCTTTTGAGAATTGCTCAGAGCCTATCAATCCTGTTTCTTCAGCCGTAAAGTTGATGAATAAAATAGAACGTTCAAAAGGCTTAATTTTGTGCTTAGCCATTAATATTCGGGCCATTTCTAAGGTTCCCGCTGTGCCTGAAGCGTTATCAACAGCACCGTTGTAAACAATACTACCTTTAGAGGTTTTTTTGGTCCCAAAATGATCCCAGTGAGCACCTGCCAACACGTATTCATTGGGGTATGTATTGCCTTCAATTTTCGCGATAACATTATGCGATATAGCGTGGCTTATAATATTTTTTAGGGTTAAATTTGCACTTTGCTTCAACCTCACAGGTTTAAAATCAGCTTGTAAGGCTCGCTGTTTAAGCTCTTGGTAATTAAGTCCAGATTGTTTGAAAATTTGTTCGGTAGCGGCTAATTTTAGCCAGCCCATAATAGGCAGTTTGGAGGTATTTTGTTGGCTGTCAACTAGCGTATATTTACTGCCTGTATTTGAGCTTTCTACCACACTCCAAGGATATGCGGCTGGCGCAGTTTCGTGCACCACCAACACCGCTTTTGCCCCTTGACGCGCTGCTTCTTCGTATTTATAAGTCCAGCGTCCATAGTAGGTCATGGCGTTACCGGTGAATATCTCAGGGTTTTGGGTTGCAAATCCTGGATCATTTACCAGTACGATGACAGTTTTGCCTGTTACATCGATATCAGCATAGTCGTTCCACTGATACTCAGGGGCATTAATACCGTAACCCACAAACACTAGGGAAGAATCATTTAATGTTATTTGGTTGTTAATATGTTCGGTGCGCGCGGTGAAGTCTTTACCTGACGTAAAAGACAAGTCACCAATTACCAGTTTCATGTTTTGGTCTGGAATAATTTGCGCAATTGGCACCGCTTGAAAATATTGCCCTAGTGGTGATGAACCCACACTGTTGGGGTTAGCACCTTTTAATCCCAGTTTTTTATATTGCTGGGCTAAGTATTCAATGGTGAGTTGTTCGCCTTGAGTAAGCGGGCCGCGACCTTCAAATGCATCTGATGCCAAAATCTTAATATTCTGCGCCACACTAGATAAATCAACGGTTTGGTTTTTAGGATCTGCAAATGCCATTAAATTGTACATACTAAGGGCTGCAAAAGCGCACCCATTGATATAATTGAAAAATTGATGACGTAAACTGGATCTAGGCATAGTTGAGGTCTCGAAATAGGTATGGGTTTAGTCTATCTTACTTAAGCTTGTTATTTCTTGAAGATTATTAACCCAAACATACATTGTCAACGCCCCAAAATCTCTGTAAATATTTGATTGAGGTGTAATGCATGTTTCAGTCCATTTCTATCGATATTAATGATTCAAAAACAAGTACTTGTGGCTGTAAAGAAAATTGGCGATGCACAAAACTCTGTTTTCAAAGCTTTAAAACACTCAGACATAATAGAAGATGCCAGGAACTTTGAGACATGTGTCTCACCACATATCTATAATAATGGGAATGACATCGCGTATTCAATTGATTGATAAATAAAGCCAATTAATTCGATGGAGGCTATTTCATTTGCCTCAAAATATATACTGACAGGCATTATTTGCTCACCAATACACCCTTTTGCTAGCTAGCGCTTAATATATTATTTTTATCTAGAGAGTGACAACATACAGTATTTAAGCACTATTGACAGCATGACTTGCTCTAAGGAAAAAGCTGCACTATGCCGCTTTTGCCATCCCAGTCACCTACAATCCAGATTTGTTCAAAGGGATGGGCAGAGGGAATAGAGATGCAATGTTGCAGAGCTAAAATTTGATTTTTCCCCCAAGCCGGGTGAGCATTTCGGATAACTAACCAAACCCGCTTAGTTTTATAGCGCTTAAAGGATTTATTGAACAGAATTCGATTTAGAGCGGTTAAGAGACGCGCATGAGGCTCAGTATTTCTTTCTAATTCTTGGAGTGCTTGACGGGTCTTGTCGCTAAGTTCTCGCTTTAATATTTGCATGGCTTCCTGCTCACCACCATATAGATGAGCCACTTCCAAATCCAATCTGTCTCCCTCAAAACGACAAGACACATCTGGTTTGGCGGGACGGTTGTGCCAAAGGTGGCGAATCGGATTGCCCGTCTCGTGCTCATACCAGCGCATAAAAAGTTTTGCAGCCTGATGCTCCAGCAGTAATTTTTCATGTTCGCTGTTATTAAGTTCAGACACCACAGTTACCTCCAGCCCAATTAATAATAAAACTATCATCAAAAGTGAATAAAAGTGTTAATTAATTCAACTCATTGTTATCTGCTGACCGTCAGGACTAGTTTGAACTAGTTGACTCGAAGTGCCGGTTCAAGTTTTAGATGCTGTAGGTTAATTTTTAACGCAAGAAATTCAGGCGTAATCAGTCTTTATTTGATTAAATGACCAAGCCTTAGTGATTTATCTCTGAGTCATTTTAAAAAACAGTCATTCCCACTCATTCTTGCTTGTATGTTTATATCAACCATCTTGATGATTCACCTTGTTTTTTTGATTATAGTATCATGCTGTGAACTTTTTATTATTGCGGAGATATGACTCTATGTTATCCATCACTTCCAGTTTTTCTCTTACCCGTTTGGAGCGTAAAATGCGCCACGCCGACAACTATGCTGATTGGAAAAATGCTGCCCTTGAGCATGACGCCAAGTCTGGTTTCGAGGCATGGAAAAGCAAAGAGGAGTCGAAAAGTTATGATTATGTGAACATTCGTACCAGAATCGATGCACTTAAAGAGTACAGACGTCAGGAAGATGACATTGGACTGTTATTTGCGCTTAATGAGGGAATTCATGGTAATCAGGGAGGCATGGGTAAATCAATTCTCTATGAAAAAGCTAAATTGGGTACAAAACATCTAATTGAAGAGTATGTTGATGAAATAGTGAGTGCCCTTGATTATATCTCCACTATTCCAGAATCAAGTGAGATCACTAAAGAAGATAAGCTTGATTTTTTTGAACGTGCCAGTCACTGTTTTGGCCGTTCAGCTTTGATGTTAAGTGGTGCGGGCTCCCTTGGACATTTTCACCGTGGTGTCATCAAAACATTATTTGAACATAAAGTCTTGCCCACTGTTATTTCGGGCTCAAGCGCGGGAGCGATCTCTGCAGCAATACTTGGCACATATTCTGATGATGAATTACCCTGTGTATTGCAAGGTAATAAGGTACTGGATCCGCTGCAAGTTGAAATTGATAACCGTCCAAAAAGCCTTATCCGTAGGCAATCTGACTCAGCATCATTAAAAATAATGTTAGATGCTATTATTCCTGACATGACCTTCCAGGAAGCCTATGAAAAAACAGGTCGAATGATTAGTATTACTATCGCACCTGCTGAGGAACATCAAACATCAAGATTAATGAATGCAATCACTTCGCCTAATGTTTATGTGCGAACGGCAGTCATGGCTTCCTGTGCGGTACCCGGTGTATATCCTCCTGTTATGTTGATGGCTAAAAATGTATATGGTGAGGCCCAGCCCCATTTACCGGAGCGTCGTTGGGTCGATGGGGCAGTCACTGACGATTTACCAGCCAAAAGACTCGCTAGACTCTATGGGGTTAATCATTATATTGTTAGTCAGGCTAATCCTTTAGCACTGGCCATTATCAAGGGTGAACAATATATGCCTGTGTCTGAAGGGGCAAAAAAGGTCTTACGATTATCCACCCATGAAATTTTAAAAAGTGGCGAGAAATTTAGCCGACGTTTTTTACGTAAAATTCCCGATGTAGGTAAAACCATGAGTATGTTCTATTCGGTTATGGCACAAGATTACAAAGGTGATGTGAATATCGTACCTCACTTTAATTTTGTTGATCCTCAAAAGTTGCTGGGACAACTCACCTCTGCTGAAATAGATGAATTGGTTGTTGAAGGTGAACGCTCAACCTGGCCTCAATTAGAACAAATTAAGATATGTTCTAAAATTGGTCATAAACTAGATGAAATACTAGATCATCATTTGGAACACAATATTCAACGCTTTTACAAAACACGCCGCTGAATTGAAATGAATAATGTGAGCGGACTAGAAGAACAACTGGATATGACACTGTTGTTTACAAAGTCGAATCAGAGTTGAGGGGGGGATTGGGCAGTTCTACTCACAAGCCACAGCAGACTGTTGGTTTTTACTATCTAAAACAGAAAAATAAGGACACTAATGACACAATCAACCACATTAATCGATGGTCTTTATTTTGGGGAAAGCCCACGTTGGCGAAATGGCCGCCTCTGGTACAGCGATTTTTACGACCATGCAGTTAAGTCAGTTAACCTGCGAGGTGAGGCTAGATTGGAATTACAATTAGATGAGCAGCCCTCAGGTTTAGGTTGGCTGCCAGACGGTCGATTACTGGTGGTATGCATGGAATCACTCACGTTAAAGCGACTTGAAAAAAACGGTTTGGTTTTACACGCTGACTTATCTCAATACTCAACGCATCTATGCAATGACATGGTGGTTGATAAACAAGGTAATGCCTACGTCGGTAATTTTGGGTTTAACCTTGACGAAGAAATGCAAACACGGGGTGCAGAGTCAGTGATGGCAGATCACCTCAAAGCCAATATTGTGAAAGTCACACCACAGGGAGATGTGAGTGTTGCAGCCGGTGGCATGAGTTTCCCCAATGGATCTGTTATTACTTCCGATGGCAAAACGTTCATTGTCGCAGAAACTTTGGGTTTGTGTTTAACCGCGTTTGATATTGATGAAAACAGTGCTCTGAGTAATCGAAGACAGTGGGCAGCTACTGGCTCACGACTGCCCGATGGAATATGTATGAATGCCGATGGTAATATATGGATCGCAAACGCAGTCAGTAACGAATGTGTCCTTTTTGCAAAAGGCGGAGAGGTATTAGAGGTCGTGAATACCAGTCAAAATTGTTATGCCTGTATGTTAGGCGGGGATGATGGTAAAACCTTATTTATGCTAACAGCCCAGAGCTCACAAGCACGGATAGTGAGCGTAAATAGAACCGGGAAAATTGAAATGGCTAAAGTCGCATCAACCAGAGCGGGTTGCCCTTAAATCTTTTTTTGATCTATTTAACGTTATAGAGATAGGTTTTCAGTGACGAATGATGTTGCAAATTTATCTCTGACTTAACGTTTCTATACCCACCTTATAGAAAGAACAGCTGAAACAGGCTCCCTTTTTAATTAATACAGCTCTTACCCAATGAAAGCAAAGCTATAACTGTCAACTTTCATTAATAGTGATATTGAAATAGGAGCTTGTTTTTTTCCAAAAGAGTGTGTCAGCAAACCTGAAAGTAAAAATAATTTAAACTAATGCTCATTGATGTAGGAAAGATGAATTATCAGATTCAAATAAGGTTAAATCATCGGTGACATACTCCCCTTAGAAACCAAACGTAGTATAAAATATTCAAGAGTTTTCGTCATCTTTAGAGGGCATAAATGCTCTTATACCATCATCATTTATAGTGTTTATCCTCACTGTTGTTTAACCACTAAAGCCATTAGGCTGGACGTTTTAAAATGACGCCCAGCCTTGATCTTTCTTCCCTTTCTTCCCTTACTTCAGTGAGTCAAGTGCTTGACTAACATCTGCAATAATGTCATCAATATTTTCGATACCGACAGATATTCTGACTAGATCTTCACTGACCCCCGCATTTGCTAATTCTTCTGGATTGAGTTGCCTATGTGTAGTAGAAGCGGGGTGGCAAGCTAAGGATTTTGCATCGCCTATGTTTACCAGTCTCAAAATCATTTGTAAGGCATCGATAAACTGACCACCCGCGACTTTGCTTGAAGACCCAGCGGTGGATTTTATACCAAAGCTTAAAATACCTGATGCTTTACCATCAGTAATTTTCTGACAAGTTACCTGATAAGGACTATCGGCTAATGCAGCATAGTTTACCCAACTTACTTTTGGATGCTTAGACAAATATGCGGCTAATTTTTCAGCATTTTCGCAATGGCGTTCCATACGAAGACCTAACGTTTCAAGACCCATTAAAATATTGAACGAATTCGTTGGCGATATAGCTGCGCCAGTGTTACGAAGAGGAGCAACACGGCAGCGACCGATATAAGCAGCCGCACCGAGTGCTTCAGTATAAACAACTCCGTGATAAGACGGGTCAGGTTGATTTAAAATTGGAAAACGCTCTTTGTTAGCTACCCAGTCAAACTTTCCTGAGTCTACAATAATGCCACCTATAGAAGTGCCATGGCCGCCAATGTATTTGGTTAATGAATGAATAACAATGGCTGCGCCATGTTCAAAGGGGCGACATAAAAAAGGTGTGGCGACCGTGTTATCAACAATTAAAGGTACACCATGCTTAGCGCCAATGGCTGCCAGCTTTTGTATATCTACAACATTGCCTGCAGGGTTACCAATTGATTCACAAAAAATCGCTTTGGTATTTTCATCAATGGCGGCTTCAAAAGCCGCATAGTCGTCACCGGGGATCATGCGTGCTTCTATACCTTGATTAGGTAGTGCATGAGCAAATAAATTGTAAGTCCCACCATATAGCTGACTGGTACTGATAATATTGTCACCTACAGTACAAATACATTGAATAGCGTAAGTGATAGCAGCCATGCCAGATGCCACAGCTAAAGCAGCTATTCCACCTTCCATAGCCGCCACTCGTTCTTCAAGAACAGCCGTAGTTGGGTTCATGATCCGCGTGTAAATATTACCTGGTACTTTCAGGTCAAACAAATCTGCGCCATGCTGAGTGTTGTCAAAAGTATATGATGTGGTTTGGTATATAGGTACAGCAGCTGCTTTGGTGGTTGCTTCTGAAGTATAACCATGGTGTAAGGCTAAGGATTCTAGTTTCATGTTGAGCGTATTCCGTAATCATGAGATTTTATTTTATTAACTTTAGCCCGTTGTGTATTAAGAGTTCAAACAGAAGTGTTTAAATTATCGGGCTAAATTGGAATAAGGTATGCGCCTAATCGTAAAGCTCGGCTGGAACGTCGAACAGACCTAAAGAAGGGTCAAGTGCGCCTTACCTGCAATATAAGCTTTTTTGAATTGGTGAAAATATTCACCAAGGGCTTCTGCAGCATGATTATCATCTGTCATTTTTAATACCTCAATGGCTACTTCTGCGGTACACAGTTGATGCTCATGTGCGGCTTCACGTAGTTGATAAGACGAGGCTTTTTTAGGCTGGATACCCAAGACCGGTAATGCAGCAAAAGATGGGCTTTTAAACATTTTACTCGCTTCACGCCATGTACCATCTAACATCACAAATAGGGGCGTTTTACCTTGTTTTATCTCGACTAGATCTTTGGGAGAGTCAATACATCTTTCTGCTTCGGCATATTGTTGAGGAAATACCAATATAGGGACGTACTTTGGATTTTGTAGTAACTCGATGAGTGCAGGATCGGGGGCGACTCTGTCCCATCTAAATGCATAGTTGTCGGGTATGACATCTGCGATGAGTTTACCGGTATTGGTTGGTTTGTAATATTCATTTTTATACATCACCAAACAAAATGCGCTGTGGCTGTAAATTGAAGGGCGCTGTGAACAAATACACTTTTTTTCTGGGATTAAACAATCCTCGCAGCGTTTAACTTTATAACCTCTAGCCCTAAATTCCTTAGTCGATAATGCTAGCTGCTGCTTGCGCAAAATGTGTACTGTATTGATATGTGCCAAAAAAATCCCGTGAACAAATAGCAGTTTATGTAATATCATCGCTTTTTTTAGAGATTTTACATAGTTAAAGTATGAAACTTCAGATTGATAATGATATTCACATCGAGCTTTTAGTGCCCGCATTTGCCGAGCGTTTATATGGTTTGACTAACAAGAACCGAGCCTATTTAAAAAAATGGTTATCCTGGTTAGACTTAGTGAAAACCTTTGAAGACACCGAAACCTTTATCGAAACTGCTGTTCATCAACACAACAATAATCAGGCCACTACTTTTGCTATCTTGCATCGCGGTGATTTAGTGGGTGTTGCGGGGTTTAATTATATTGATTATCAACACAAGTGGGGAGCAATTGGCTATTGGCTTTGTGCTTATTACACTGGCTCCGGTGTGATGACGAAAGTGGTACAAAAATTATTGGAGTATGGCTTTGTTGAGGCCAGTCTGAACAAAATCGAAATACGCTGTGCTGATAAAAATTACAAGAGCAGAGCTATTCCTGAACGTTTAGGTTTTTCCTATGAAGCAACCTTGCGTCAATGTGAATGGTTGTATGACCAGCATGTCGATCATGCTATTTATTCTATGTTAGCCAGTGAATATCAGGTTAGCAAGTTTAGTTAACCTGATGTGATAGTCAGCCTCAAGTTCAGATTACTGCTAAATTACTAAGGATGATTATGGCGAAGAGCCTGATTTACCTCACATAAACCTATAATAGGTAAGTAAGGTAGTTCGTCCATTTGTGAGTCGATAATAATGTGTGATTGTTAACTTATACCCAATTTCATCAGTACATGTTTTTTAGGGAATTGAGGTTTTAGTTAAATTAATTTGAAAATTCATACAAGACGAGATGAAAGTAGTGATCGATGGATTTACTAGACGTATTAAGTAAACTTCAATACCGAAACCTAAGATAATGATAATAGCGACCAGCAAGTAAATCCACGTTTTACTTTTTTGAGCCTGGGTGCGATATGAGGTAGTTTGCAACACTGTTTTGGTGGATATATGAATTTTTTTTTGCATAAATTTAATTAAGGTTGTCATTGGCTGAAAATCAAATGTGACGCTTAAAAAATGTATGTTTTATGGAAATGTAAATTAGGATATTGATATGAATAAAATTTCACAGGAAAAGTTTCTTGCTTTGAGTAAAATGTTACCCGAGCTGCGCTTTGAATATGCATTGGCACAGATGATCGAAATGCAAAACCTTTGGGGATTGTATGGTGAAAGTGGTTGGGTGATGCTCAAGGCTGATGAGGATGCCTGTATACCTATTTGGCCACACAAAGAGTTTGCTGAGGCTTGGGTAAAAGATGAGTTTCCTAATTGTCAGCCTAAACAAATTGATTTTGTGGAATGGATCGACACATGGTTGCCGGGAATGAAAAACAACAATACTTTAGTCTTGGTTTTTCCATTAAGTGGCGATGAAGAAGGTATTATGCTTGAGGCTGAAGAAATGATCAGTTGTATTGAAGAAGATTTAAAAGGGCTTGCGGCAAACGATCTTAGCTAAATGCCGATAAGTGTCTCATTATCTGGACTGGGCGATCAATACGCTGAATTCAATGTGTATATTGGCAATATCCCGACGTTTTCTGAATATTCAAGTAACGGCGGGATTAAGCCGTTATCAGCTGGGGAAATCAATGCTATTGGTTTGGCTTGTGGTAACGGTTGGCGAAAAGTATTTAACGTATATGCCAAGCTGCTATTTGCGCTTAATGCTGAAAACATTGTTTCGTTGCAAGGAGCTAAAAGTTGGCAAGATTTTCGTGAGCATGTTTTATTACAAAATTCGTCAAACACGAGTTTATTGTTTTTACCACCACAACTTAATAATATTAAACAGCAAAATAACAATGTGGTGCACATCATTATGGGCAAGACATATGCTAAATCACTAACTTTGCCCCACTTATTGACATGGTTAGATCACGAATTTGCGATAAATATCCATAACAAACTGGTGGTTTGTCCTTATTTTGATTATCGCCAATTATCGAATATTAAAATAATGCGGCTTGTAAAATTGATAAAACAACTGCGGGAGACATAATTTACTTTGCACAAAATGCACTAAGTTGGTGCGCTTGCATTTATTTGGACTTTAAATAAACAAGTTATTTGCAATTTTATTATTAACTTATTGATATCTATGGTCATTAAATTTGGCTTATGGCTTGCTAAGCACAGTTATGAAAGATCATTATTACAGATCGGAAAGATAGCTTGCAAGATACAACTTTATCTAAAGCACAAAATACTGTGATTCCAAAATTGCGTATTTTGTTGATTGATGAAAACCGCCAAAGAGCCGAGTCTTTAGCGTGGGCTCTAAATAACTCTCGTTACAAAATTAGTCACCTAGCCAATCCACACATGTCACTATTAAAACAGGTGGATGAGATCCAGCCAGATATTATTGTGATTGATATAGAGTCTCCCAGCCGTGATATTTTAGAAAGTTTAAGTACCATTTCTCATTACAATCCCAAACCCGTAGTGATGTTTTCTGGCGAAAAAGATACTGACACCATTAATCAATATATTGAATCTGGGGTTAGCGCTTATGTAGTCGGTGATTTGCAAGCTGAAAGGGTTAAACCAATTTTGGATGCGGCTGTGGCTCGATTTCGTGAATTTCAAAAATTAAAAGTAGAATTAAGTGAAACCAAACATCAACTAGCCTCGCGTAATCTGATTGATCAAGCTAAACGATTATTAATGAAGAAAAAGAATCTATCAGAAGATGACGCTTTTAAAGCCATGCGAAAGACTGCTATGGATACAGGACAAAAGTTGGATGATGTGGCAAAAACACTCATTTCTTTTCTGAACACTATTTAAGATACTAGGTCAAAAGTATGATTGAACCTGAACAAACAGATTTAACCTTAGGATTTGTACCACTGACAGACTCTGCACCATTAATTGTGGCTAAAGAAATGGGTTTTTTTAGCCAGTGGGGGCTGAATGTGAAATTGCAAAAACAGAATTCTTGGGCAACGCTCAGAGATAAATTACACGCTGGATTATTAGATGCAGCTCAAATGCTAGCCCCCATGCCATTAGCCAGTTCACTAGGCTTAGGTTGTGCAAAGGTAAAAGTGATTACTCCTTTAGTACTTAGCTTAAATGGTAACGCTATTACTTTGTCTGAAAAATTACACCAAGAGATTTTAAAAGAAAACAATATTGTTCATGTGACATTGCCTCTTGCTGCATACCTATTGCAGAAAGTCATTCGCGTGCGTAAAAATCAAAACCGTCCAAAGTTAAGGTTTGCGACTGTATTTCCTTACAGTTGTCATTATTATCAGCTTAGAGATTGGTTAGCCTCTGCCCAAATTTCAGAAGCAGACTTGGACATAGTGGTTGTGCCACCGGTAAATATGGTGGCATTTTTACAAAGCGGTGAAATTGACGGATGTTGTGTTGGTGGACCTTGGAATGCCAAAGCTGTTAGAGCAGGTATTGGTTTAACTGCTCTGACATCATTTGATATATGGCAAGACAGCCCTGAGAAAGTCCTAGGATTATTAGCTAGTTTTCAGCTGAGTAAACCTAACACAGTCATCGCTTTAACCGCTGCGTTAAAGCAAGCCTGTATTTGGTTAGAAAGTATTCCAAATCGATTTGAGGCTGCACGTTTGTTGAGTTCAGAACAATATTTAGATGCGTCTGTTGATGTGATTACACCATCTTTAATTGGCAGTTGCCTAACTCATATTACTATGCCACCTCGTACCATACCTTCATATAATCAGTTCTCAAAATCTAGCAATGGCTCAATTAATGTGCCTGAATACATCCGAGGTGAATGGTTAATTAGTCAAATGAGAAGTGCAGGACAGCTGAAAAATATTAATGTTCCGGCTGAACTAGTTAGGGATGTATTTAGACCCGATATATATCAGCAAATGCGACTGAAACTTGAAGACCAAGCAGTGCAATTTTTTCGCCGCTCAGGTTAAAAGTACTGGGTTTAGACTTGACTATTCTTGTGTGTGGTTTTTTATAATTTGTGAATGTCTTTAAAATAGAACCCTTAGAAGAAAATTGTTTATATTTCCCGTCTAAATCAGACACCACATAAATACAATGGCACTGTGGTAGTGCAAAGCATGCACTCCTTTGGCAATAATACTGTTTGATAAACTTGATGTTTATTTATTAAGTTATTGAAAGTAAACAAAAAATAACAGTTGGCATTGTTACTGCTATACATTTGTTGAATGAGAGACTTCTTATAACAAGAATAATTGTCCTCAATAATTAGAAGACGTTAAGCGTCCTCACGCGTTAAACAAACAATTGTAATTATGCGACGTAGCGTTGTTACAAATAGGCAATGCAGCCCGCAAAGATTTTCCGTGTCCTGGAGTCTTTGCGGGTTTTTTTTTGGCTAAAAAAAAATCGGAGTAAGAAATGAATAATCTGAAGTTATTAAGTTCGTTAAAACTAGCTGTTAAATCTCTCCGAGTAGGTGTGATATCAACAATTTTAAGCGGTTCAGTTATCGCAACCTGTGTTTCAGCTCAAGAGTTGGGATGGCCAGAGAAGGAAGAATTAAAATTTGGATTTATTAAATTAACTGATATGGCACCGCTAGCTATCGCCTATGAGAAAGGTTATTTCGAAGATGAAGGCCTTTACGTCACCCTTGAAGCACAAGCAAACTGGAAAGTATTACTTGACCGTGTGATTGATGGACAGCTTGATGGCGCTCACATGTTGGCTGGTCAACCTTTAGGTGCAACTATCGGTTATGGCACTAAAGCAGATATTATTACTGCGTTTAGCATGGACTTAAACGGTAATGCCATCACAGTTTCCAATGATATTTGGAAAGAGATGAAAAAGCATGTTCCCCATGAAGGCGGAAAGCCAGTTCATCCAATCTCGGCGGATTCCCTTAAGCCTGTAGTAGACGATTTCAAAAGCAAGGGTAAACCTTTCAAAATGGGTATGGTGTTTCCCGTTTCTACCCATAACTATGAATTACGTTATTGGTTAGCGGCAGGGGGTATTCACCCTGGATTTTATGCACCCCATAAAGGCGACACTAGTGGCCAAATTGATGCTGATGCTTTGTTATCTGTTACGCCTCCACCACAAATGCCTTCTACTATGGAAGCCGGTACTATCCATGGCTACTGCGTAGGCGAGCCCTGGAACCAACAAGCGGTGTTTAAAGGTATTGGTGTGCCAGTTGTGACCGATTATGAAATTTGGAAAAATAACCCTGAGAAAGTATTTGGAGTCAGCAAAGGATGGGCTGAAAAAAATCCGAATACGCATATTCGAGTGGTTAAGGCGATGATCAGAGCTGCCATGTGGTTAGACGAAAATAACAATGCTAACCGTCCAGAAGCAGTGAAAATTCTATCTAAGAGTCAATATGTTGGAGCGGATTACGAGGTTATCGCAAACAGCATGACAGGTACCTTTGAGTACGAAAAAGGCGATAAACGCGATGTGCCGGACTTCAATGTGTTCTTCCGTTATAACGCAACTTATCCCTTCTACAGCGATGCTATCTGGTATTTGACGCAAATGCGCCGCTGGGGACAAATTTCTGAGCCTAAACCTGATTCTTGGTACAAAGATATAGCCAAACAAGTTTACCGTCCTGATATTTATGCTCAAGCCGCTAAAGCTTTGATTACAGAAGGTAAAGCCAATGCGGTTGACTTCCCTGAGTTTGCAACAGAAACAGGTTTTAAACCTCCTCAGACAGAATTTATTGACAAAATTGTGTATGACGGTAGTCAACCTAATGCTTATTTAGAAAAATTTGCTATCGGTCTTAAAAATGACACTAAAATCTAACTAGCTATGTAAGCAGATTGGGGCAGGATGCCCCATCTAGCGTGGAGTGTTCCAGATGAGTAAACAACAAACGGTTCCTATTATTTTTAATCACGTGAGAGACATGAACTGGCCAACCCTTAATCAATTCTTAACTGCCACAGCACTGCCTATTGTTGGAATTGTAATATTCCTCGGGTTATGGAGCTTAATGGCAAAAAATATTGATACGTCTTTGGGTCAGTTCCCTGGACCAGGCTCTGTATGGCAGCAGACGAAAGTATTAGTGGCTGAGCACAATACGCAGATGGACAAGGCCGACAAGTTTTATGCTCGTCAAGATGACCGTAATGCCGCACGTGTTGCAAAAGACCCAAGCTATGAGCCTAAAATTAGAGCTTTTACTGGTGCGCCGACTTTTTTTGAGCAAATCTGGACCAGTTTATATACTGTGATGGTGGGGTTTATTGTGGCCTCACTGTTAGCCATTCCTCTTGGGATTTTATGTGGTTTAAGTAAAAATGCTTATACGGCTATTAATCCTCTGATCCAACTATTCAAACCAGTTTCACCTTTAGCGTGGTTGCCTTTGGTCACTATGGTGGTAAGTGCGGTGTATGTCAGCTCTGATCCCATGTTTTCTAAATCCTTTATTACATCAGCCGTGACGGTTTCATTGTGCTGTTTGTGGCCGACTTTAATTAATACTGCTGTTGGTGTATCAAGTATTGATAAAGACTTACTTAACGTAAGTAAAGTACTGCGTCTTAACGGCTTGTCTCATGTGACTAAAATAGTCTTGCCTTCTTCTATCCCAGCCATATTTACTGGCTTACGTTTATCCCTAGGGATTGGTTGGATGGTACTAATTGCTGCAGAAATGCTTGCCCAGAACCCGGGTCTAGGTAAGTTTGTTTGGGATGAATTTCAAAATGGCAGTTCCGAATCATTAGCCCGTATCATGGTGGCAGTATTAACTATTGGTGTGATTGGATTTGCCTTAGACAGATTAATGTTAGCGCTACAGAGAAAGTTTAGTTGGGATAAGAGCGCGGTATTGCGTTAAGTCACTCGTTTAGACAGCTAGTATCAAAAAGTATATTTGAGGATAAAGTAATGAGTAACAAGCATCATTTAGAGCTGACACAAGTAGGGATGGAATTCCCAACAGCTAAGGGGCCATTTAACGCTTTGCAAGACGTTAACCTACGGATCGATAAAGGGGAGTTTATTTCATTAATTGGTCACTCTGGTTGCGGTAAGTCTACAGTTTTGAACATTGTCGCGGGTTTATATGAAGCCACTAAAGGTGGTGTTATCTTGGATAATCAAGAAGTAAACGAACCAGGCCCAGAGCGAGCCGTGGTATTTCAGAATCACTCGTTATTACCTTGGTTAAGTGCTTATAAAAATGTTGAACTGGCGGTTAAACAAACCCCAAATGGTCGCTCAAAAAAGGAAATGAAAGAGTGGGTTGAACATAACCTAGAACTGGTTCATATGAGTCATGCTGCTGACAAGTTACCCGCTGAAATATCAGGTGGTATGAAACAGCGTGTTGGTATTGCACGAGCATTAGCAATGGAGCCTAAAGTATTATTGATGGATGAGCCTTTTGGAGCGCTTGATGCCTTAACTCGTGCCCACCTTCAAGACTCAGTTATGGAAATTCATGCGCAGTTAGGTAATACCGTTATTATGATTACCCATGATGTGGATGAAGCTGTGTTACTTTCAGACCGAATTGTAATGATGACTAATGGCCCTGCGGCATCTATTGGTGAGATTTTACCTATCGAATTAGACAGGCCCAGGAACCGCATCGAATTAGCGGATAACCAGCAATACAATCACTATCGTCACGAGGTACTAAAGTTTTTATACGAAAAACAGCGCAAGGTGGAATCCGTTGATGAACACCGTAAAAATCGATCCAAAAATAAGGTAGAGGCGACTCAAAGTAATGTGGCCTAGTCACAAAAGAATAACCACTTAGTCCTAACTTTTTATTTAATAAATTTAATAGCTACTTACAGAACTCGTTCTGTGACAAGTAACAGTTATGCTTAAAATTAGAGAGAGAACCATGAAAATAAACAATAATAAAATGAATAAGCAAGCTATCAACATTGCTTTAGCAACCTTAATTATTGGTAGTGCGACTAGCCAGATGGCCTTCGCTGAAGGCTTATCTGAAGCTCTGTCATCAGGCAAAGCAAGTGTTGATTTTAATTTGCGTTATGAAGATGTTGAACAAGATAACGCCTTGGATGATGCCAGTGCACTAACATTGCGCACCTTGTTAGCCTATGACACAGGAAGCTATAAAGGGTTTTCAGCTAAAATAGAAATGGAAGATACCCGGATTGTTTTAGGCCAAGGTGATTACACAGTTGGACCAAGTGGCTATAACCTGGGTCAATATTCGGTCATCGCTGATCCTGAACACACCGAATTGGATCAAGGTTATATTCAGTATAAAAACGGTACTTTTAGCACAAAGTTAGGTCGTCAAGTTATCACTATGGATGGGCATAGGTTTGTTGGCCATGTTGGCTGGCGTCAAGATAGGCAAACCTTTGATGCTTTGTCTGCTAAATATGCTCCTGTAAAAGACCTAACCTTGCAATATGCTTATATTACTCAACGTAACCGTATCTTTGCACAAGACGCTGATTTGAATGCGAAAGACCATTTAATCAACGCGTCATATAAAACATCAGTGGGAACATTGACCGGTTATGGCTATTTGCTTGAAGTTGATAATAGTACTGCGAATGCTTTAAATACCTTTGGTGTTAGCTTTGCAGGAAGCACTAAAGCGGGAGATACAAAAATATTGTATCGCGCAGAGTATGCTAGCCAGAGCAGTGAGACTGCGGCGGCTGATTATGATGTTGATTATATAAATTTTGAAGCCGGAGCTGTGTTTAGCGGTATCACCGCTAAAGTGGGTTATGAAGTGCTGGGTTCTGATGATGGTGCTTTTGGGTTTTCTACACCTCTAGCCACACTCCACAAGTTTAACGGTTGGTCTGATCAGTTTTTAGGCACACCTTCACAAGGTTTAGTTGATACTAATATCACATTTGCAGGTAAGGCATTGGGGGGAGGGTGGAAAGTGATCTATCACAACTTTGAAGCTGATGATGCCAGTGATACTGTCAGTGATTTAGGCAGTGATACAGTCAGTGATTTAGGCAGTGAACTCAACTTGTCTTATGTGAAAAAATTCGGCAAACATTACTCTGCAGGCATTAAATATGCCGCTTATTCTGCAGGTGATATTAAAGTCGATGCAGATAAACTTTGGGTATGGCTAGGCGCCAAATTTTAACCATTTTGAGTGGTGTATATAAAAGGGCCAACATTTCAACAATGTTGACCCTTTTTGATACCTGATTTAACAAGAAATTAGATTTATAAGAATAAACACCTTAGGGCTTATGGGTTATTCGATTATCCAGACTGAGCCAACCTGTACCTATGCTGGAAACCATTAGCAGTCCAGCCATTATTCCCATGTTTTTAAAGAAATTTTGCGTTTCGTGAGTACGTGCTAATCCTTCAGCCATAGTCCAGAAATCGTGCATGTAAATACTTATCACTAGAGTTAATCCCGCTAAAATAAAGGCTGATAGTTTGCCTTTAAAGCCAATAATAATGGCTAAACCTAAAAGAATTTGAATAACAATAGTAACAGGCAATAATAATTCAGCTGCAGGCACACTATGAGCAAGCATATAATCTGTTGTTCCTTGATAATTGGATATTTTACGCAGGCCAGGCAGAATAAAATAAGTGCCCATTAACAGACGACCTAATAACAAACAAAAATTTTCAATTATTCGCATTCTTTATCCTCAAATATAGATAATTTTAGTGCATTATTGCACTAACATCTTGTTAACATAATGCGATAAACAAGAGGAGAATACTATGAGCCAACACCATAAAATTAATTATATTGAAATCCCAGTTAAAGCTTTAGCTTCAAGTAAAGCTTTTTTTAATCAAGTCTTTGGTTGGGAATTTGTAGATTACGGGGACGATTATGCAGCTATTATTGGAGCTGGAATAGATGGTGGTTTATACGTTTCAGAACATAACGTGTCTGCGGATAAGGGCAGTGTATTAGTTGTCTTATACAGTAATGACTTAGTGAAAAGCCAAGATCTAATAGTATCAGCTGGCGGCACAATCAAAACGCCTACCTTTGAATTTCCAGGTGGACATAGGTTTCACTTTTTCGATGGAAACCACAACGAATATGCGATGTGGAGTGACAAGTAGTTTTAAGTTACCTATCACATTATTAACCCGAGTTGGGATCGCTAGAGGGTTAGCCAGAAAAGCCACTATCATCGGGCATGTTTTTACCTTCTGCTGCTTGACGAGCAAGTTGGTCACAAGCTTCATTTTCAGGATGACCAGAGTGACCCTTAACCCAGAACCAACGCACTTTATGTTTACCAACTTGTTGGTCTAAACGTTTCCATAAATCGACATTTTTGACTGGTTTTTTATCTGAGGTACGCCAGCCATTTTTACGCCAATTTTTAATCCACTGATTAATCCCATTTTTAACATACTGACTGTCTGTCGTTAGGTTAACAGAGCACGTCTCATTTAAAATAGCGAGTGCCTCGATAGTCGCCAGCAACTCCATTCTGTTATTGGTGGTATGTTTAAACCCTTGACTGAGTTCTTTGCGATGTTGTTCAAAAATCATCACTGCACCATAACCACCAGGACCGGGGTTGCCTAGGCAGGAGCCATCGGTAAAAATTTCTACTTGTTTCATATTTACTTAACTCTGAGTGTATACACAGATAAAAATCATGAATTTTAAATTTAGCGCAGTATAATGCCAAGATTGTTAATGCCACAATATTTTATAAATTATAAAGAGCCTAAAATGCGCCAAATTGTATTAGACACCGAAACCACTGGACTAGATCCTAAACAAGGACACCGCATCATTGAAATTGGGTGTGTGGAAATGATTAACCGTCGTCTCACGGGTAACACCTTTCACGTTTACGTTAATCCTCAGCGGTTGGTTGAACAAGAAGCGATAGGGGTGCACGGGATCACCAATGAATATTTGGCAGACAAGCCCATATTTAAAACCATAGCCAAAGAATTTATAGATTTTATTCACGGTGCTCAACTGGTGATCCACAATGCACCATTTGACATCGGCTTTATGGATCATGAGTTTAATAGGCTGTCAGGTTTGGCAGTCAAAGCGTCTGCTGAAATGTGTACTGTGCTTGACACGTTAGATTTGGCAAGAAAGATTCATCCTGGGCAAAAAAATAATCTTGATGCACTGTGTAGACGCTATGGTATAGATAACTCACATCGAGAGAAACATGGCGCGTTATTAGATGCAGAAATTTTGGCTGACGTGTATCTAATGATGACAGGTGGTCAAACTGACCTAAATTTAAGCGGTAAGGCTAGTGGCGAAGGTGGCGTTCAAACAGAAACTATTCGTCGGTTGTCTACACAAAGAAAACCGTTAAAGGTTGTTATGGCAACGGCCGATGAGTTAAAACAGCATGAAACTAGATTAGACTTAGTGGCTGAAAAAGGTGGCGCCTGCATTTGGCGTGAATAGAGACAAATATTGACAAAGCAGTGGGTTGAGTAAATATGTTAAAATGGGCCGTATCTGCTCTAATTTTGTGGTTTTTTGCTTACGTGAGCTTGTCTGTTCAAGCTACTGCCCAGGAACAGCAGGATATTGCACCATCTTCAATTAACCAAGAAATTCTTCAAGGTCTTGATTCGCCTATTACCCAATTAGGTTCTGATTACCAAAATAGTATTGAGTTATTGCAAAACCGTTTTAGAGTCGATTTCGAAGTTGAAGAAATTACCATGATATTTTTTCGTGACTTCGGTTCCGCACCTATCGTTCTAGTGCAGCCAGATGGCTCCAAAATTTTTAAGTCTAACGCTGATGATAGCAGTATTTTTTGGTTTGATAGCTCTACTTACGACATGATAAGCATAAAAAATCCCGTGCCAGGCCCATGGCAAGCTGTTGGTCAGATTTCGCCTGAAAGTCGAGTTATGGTGATCAGTGATCTAGCATTACATACTAATCCTTTACCCAATATAATTTTTTCTGGTGAAATCCTTAAACAAACAGCCTACTTAACCAACAATGGTATGCCAATTGATTACACTGCATTTAGAGATGTGGTTGAACTGACTATTTCATTGTCGAGTACAAATAATCCCAATTTTAATAATTTTGGTGCCAATAAAGAACGCATCGCATTTTTTGAAGACAACGGTAAAGGCATGGATGAAATACCTTTAGATGGGGTATTTACTGGGCAGTTTAATCTTGCCATTGCAGATGGAGAATGGATCCCCACATTTACTGTATCTACACCTATGTATAGCCGTGAAAAGATCCACCCCTCTATTAAGTTAATGACCAATCCAATTAAAGTGAACGTTGAGATTGATGGCGGCGGCGATGGCTACCATAAACTTAAAGTGGATGCTCAGCGTGAATTTGTGGATATGTCTACATTACTGATTGATGGGAAAATTCGCTTTCCAAATGGCGATACTCAGAGCTTTTCTATTACAGATATGTCATCTGAAGTGCGTGAATATTTATTTGCCAATTATGATTATGGCCTATATCGCATCAAGTTAACTGCTTATGGAAATACTTATGAAGGCAGAGAATTTATTTTAGATGTGCCTGAATATAGCTTTCTATCAGAAGAACCAGAGCTGGCTGTGGTTGCTGTTGAAAAAGGTGTTCTGGATACCGCCATAACAGATAGTACTAATGAAAAAAGTGTCATGCCTAAACAAGAAACAACGTTAACAGATGAGAAAATGTCAACCTCTAGTCTTGTCGCGTTGATTGTGAGTATTAATCTGTTCATTTTGGTAGTCGGTGGGGGGGTAATTTATTGGTTAACCTTAGAAAAAAAGCCAGATTTTAATTTTATCAAAAAATTTAAGATAATTGCTGATGTCAATAAGCGTTTCGATGGAAATGGTGTTGGAAAAATAGTTGGGCTCTTTGCAAAAATCTTCAAACGTAAAGCCAAACCCAAAGAATCAACATCAGAAAAAAACTGAGTCCCGCTCTAATTTAATGCATATATCCCTCCCTAAAGAATGAATGTATGCAGGTATAATCGACAATTTGTTCAATACTACAGCAATCAATGATTTTAACTGAATTTCGTGCTAAAAAGCTATTGACTAGTATGGGGTGAACCCGTATTATCTGCGCCGCGGTTGAGAAGGGATATCCTTTATTTCTTATCTAACCGCTTGATAACATTAAATATTGTGGAGTGGTAGTTCAGTTGGTTAGAATACCGGCCTGTCACGCCGGGGGTCGCGAGTTCGAGTCTCGTCCACTCCGCCAATTTTAATGTTGTCTAATTACTTAAAATAAACGCTTTTAACCGTAAAGTTTAAGTGTAGATATATAGAGTAACGTTTTGATTACGGCTGGAGTGGTAGTTCAGTTGGTTAGAATACCGGCCTGTCACGCCGGGGGTCGCGAGTTCGAGTCTCGTCCACTCCGCCAACATCAAAACAAAAATACAGTTTATATGCGGAGTGGTAGTTCAGTTGGTTAGAATACCGGCCTGTCACGCCGGGGGTCGCGAGTTCGAGTCTCGTCCACTCCGCCAATAAATTGTTTATTATCCTGTTCTTGTTTAAAACCCCTAATTGTTTCCATTAACACTACGCTATCTGCTCATGGTTTGATAAGCTTGTATTATGCCTCTTTTCCAAACCTATATGATGCTATTGACGCCATCCTCTGAGATTTAATTTCTATGTTTTTGTTGTTATTATATATCGTTATCGCGTTAGGCTTTTCATTTGTTTGCTCTATTGCAGAAGCGGTTATCCTAAGTATTTCCTCTGCTTATATTTCTGTACTAGAAAAAAGTGGTCATCCGTCTGGGAAGCTGTTAAAAAATCAAGTCAGCGATATCAACCGGCCACTTGCTGCTATTTTGAGCTTAAATACCATTGCTCATACTATGGGAGCTGCTGGTGCAGGTGCTCAGGCGGCGGTAGTGTTCGGTGATGCTTACCTTGGGATTGCCTCGGCTGTATTGACTTTATTGATATTGGTATTCTCAGAAATCATACCGAAGACTCTTGGAGCAACCTATTGGCGCAAACTTGCACCAGCTACGGCTTATTTTTTAAAGTATTTAATCATTGTTTTGTGGCCCTTTGTTCAAATGGCCCAGAAAATGACATCTAAACTTCAGGACGAGTCGCCTCTTAGTGGTTTGAATAGAGATGAATTGTACGCCATGACCGCATTGTCTTTTGAAGAAGGTCAAATTGCTGCAAGCGAGGCGACAGTGATGCAGAACTTACTTAGTTTAAAGCAAGTTAAAGTTCGCCAAGCAATGACTCATAGAACCGTCGTTTTTTCGTTACCTGATACCATGTCCGTTAAACAGTTTTTAGATCACCACGCAGATGTGTCATTTTCACGGATACCTATCTATGAAGATGGTGAGCCAGAGAAAATTACCGGCTATGTGTTAAAGTCAGATTTATTATTAGCGTATACCCGTGACAATAAAGATCGAGAGCTCAAAACTTTCCAAAAGAACATGGTCACTATATTAAGCAGTATGTCATTAGCCAATGCATTTGCGCCTTTGCACTCACAACGAGGAAACATGTTACTTATCGTAGATGAATACGGGGGTTTAGAAGGAGTATTAACGGTTGAGGATTTAGTTGAGAGCTTGTTTGGTATTGATATCATTGATGAAAGTGACCAAGTGGTAAGTATGCGAAAATTAGCAAGAATATTGGCTAAAAGACGGGAAAAGAAACGTCTGCGCATGTACCAGAAAACAAACAGTTCAAATTCAAACTAGGGAAATGTGCTGATTATGAGTGAGTTACTCAGATGTACCAATCTAAGTAAAGAATACAACGATGGTGAAAATAACGTTAAGGTGCTTAAAAACATCAACTTCTTTATTAATAAAGCCGAGCAAGTTGCCATTGTAGGAAGTTCAGGCTCTGGTAAAAGTACACTACTGCACTTGCTAGGCGCTTTGGATAAACCGACATCAGGCCAAGTAACGTTTGAACAACAAGATATCTTTTCGTTTAGTAGCAACCAACAAGCTCAATTTCGAAATCAATCCCTTGGATTTGTTTATCAATTCCATCATTTATTACCCGAGTTTAATGCGTTAGAAAACGTTGCTATGCCTTTATTAATAGCCAAAGAACCCATAAAAAAAGCACATGAACTGGCGATGGCCATGTTAGACAAGGTTGGATTGTCGCATAGGTACACGCATAAACCTTCTGAATTATCTGGTGGCGAGCGTCAACGTGTGGCAATTGCCAGAGCCTTGGTAACCCAACCTAAGTTGATACTTGCTGACGAACCGACAGGGAATTTAGATCAAAAAACTGGTGAAAGTATATATCAGTTACTCAGTGACTTACGCGAGCAAATGCAAACCAGTTTTGTAGTGGTAACTCACGATACTCAATTAGCAAACAGATTAGATCGCTCTTTATACTTAGTCGATGGCTGTTTGACTGATGCACCTGCCCAATCTGTGGCGAGTCAAATTTAGTGCGTCTAGTTTGGTTGCTGGCTTGGCGTTTTCGTACAAATAAACGTCAAAACGGTTTTATTTCCTTTATTTCCGCTTCTTCAACCTTTGGTATTGGCTTAGGGTGTTTTGTGCTTATTTTATTGTTGTCGGTAATGAACGGTTTTGAAAAAGAACTAAAAGACCGTTTATTGTCTGTTATTCCCCATGCAGAGTTTAAATCAGTTTATGCAAGCGGCATTGAAAATTGGCCTTTGCAAGTAGAGGCTTTAAAGCTGCATCCTGAAGTAACCTTTGTACAACCCTACGTTAACGCAACAGGTATGTTGCAAAAGGGCAATAACATGAAGGCTGTGGAGATGACGGCTGTAGATCCTCTTTACGCCGCAGATGGTGTCATACCAAGCTTAGTGACAACAAAGCAGTGGCAGCAATTCCAAACAGATGAAAGAGCCACTATGCTGGGCATAGGCCTGATGCAAAAGTTAGGTTTGGTGGTAGGTGATAAAGTGCAGATTCTATTGCCACAGTTAACTGAAGATTGGACTTTAAGTTCGCCAAAAACATTACGTCTTAATATTATTGCGAGTTTAGATATGGGCGGCGAACTTAGTAATCATATTGGCTATATGCATATGTCCTTAGCTGCACAGGCACAAAATATTAAGCATGGTGCACAGGGCATTCGTTTAAGGTATCGCGATGCTTTTGTTGCACGGGAATTAACCCGTGAAATTGGCTATGAATTAACATCGGAAGTATATATGTCTGATTGGACCATCAACGATGGTAATCTCTATCAAGATATTCAGCTTGTAAGGGCTGTGGTTTATATCGCTTTAAGTTTGGTTATCGCGGTTGCATGTTTCAACATCGTGTCGACTCTGGTGATGGCGGTAAACGAAAAACAAAGCGAAATTGCCATGCTTAAAAGTATGGGCGCAAAAAATAGCCTCGTTATCTCAGTGTTTATGTTGCAAGGAACATTCAATGGTCTAATTGGCACAATAGTAGGTGTAATATTAGGCGTTTTGACGTCGATTAATTTGGCGGCTGTTGCACGTTTTATTGAAGATTTGTTAGGCGTGCAATTCTTATCAGGTGATGTTTATTTTATTAATTTTTTACCATCACAGTTAAACTGGAATGAAGTGTATCTCACCGCTCTAATCGCTATCGTGTTGAGTGTTTTAGCCACGCTTTATCCTGCAATAAAAGCCGCTAGAATTAACCCCGCAAAAGTGTTGGGGCATTAATATTTTTTCTCAGCAAAATTAACAAAGATAGACTTAATCATAGTGGTTGCTAGGCAATGTTGTTTTTATGAGTTGGGAGTTAATTTAGATGTCAAAGAATACTATTGATGTAAAAAACTTGCAGGTGAGCAATCAAAAAGACTGGGCGGCGGGTCTAACAGCTGTTATGTCAGCATATAAAAATGTTAGTGCTAAAGTCGGCCCTATTAGAGGCACTAAATTACTGGCAAAACTAAATCAAATTGAAGGTTTTGACTGCCCAGGTTGTGCTTGGCCTGATCCCTTGTTAAAACGTTCAACCTTTGAGTTTTGTGAAAATGGTGCAAAAGCTGTCGCTGACGAGGCAACATTAAAGCGGGCAACGTCCAAATTTTTTGCCAATCATAGTATTGAGGACTTAAAAAAGAAATCTGATCGTTGGTTAAATAATCAAGGTCGTTTAGTTGAACCTTTATTTTTAGCAGAAGGGGCAAGCTACTATCAACCTATAGGTTGGTCGGAAGCACTTCATCTGATTGCACAAAGCTTAACTAAACTCGACTCGCCCAATCAAGCTGCTTTCTATACCTCAGGACGCACAAGTAATGAAGCTGCGTTTTTATACCAGTTATTTGTGCGCCAGTTTGGAACTAATAATCTTCCTGATTGTTCAAATATGTGTCATGAATCCAGTGGTGTTGGGTTAACAGAAACCATTGGTGTGGGCAAAGGTACCGTGTCCTTACACGATCTAGAACATAGCGAAGCCATTTTTATTTTTGGGCAAAACCCTGGCTCAAACCACCCACGTATGCTGACTTCATTACAAGCAGCTAAACGCCAAGGTGCCAAAATTGTCGCTATTAATCCGTTAGATGAAGCGGGTTTAAAACGCTTTAAAAACCCTCAAGAATTAGAGGGTGTGATTGGTGCTGGCACGGCATTAAGAGATTTGTATTTACCGGTAAAAATAAACGGTGATGTGCCTTTTCTAAAAGGATTATGTAAAGTCTTAATTACAAGAGATGATGCTGGGGAAAAAGTGTTAGATCATCAGTTTATTGCAGAATATTGTCATGGTTTTACTGCTTTTAAACAGGATATGTTAGATACCTCTTGGACTGATATTGAACAGCATAGTGGATTAACTCAGAGCCAAATTAATCAAGCTGCAGATATTGCTTGTGGCTCAAAAAAGACCATCTGTTGTTGGGCTATGGGTATGACTCAACATAAAAATGCCGTAGCTAATGTTCAGTTGATGACCAATTTTTTGATGTTACAAGGCAATTTGGGGAAACCCGGTGCAGGTGTCTGTCCAGTGCGTGGTCATAGTAATGTGCAGGGTGATCGCACTATGGGAATTTGGGAGAAACCGTCAGTGACATTCCTTAATGCCTTGCAACAAACTTATGATTTTGATGTACCCAGAGTACATGGCTACGACACCATAGAAACTATTCAAGCTATGTTGCAAGGACAGGTTAAAGTACTCTTTGCGTTAGGTGGTAATTTTTATCGTGCAACACCAGATCATACAGCCACAAAACTCGCTTTAGCCAACTGTGAATTAACGGTACAAGTTTCGACTAAATTAAATCAATCTCACCTTTACACAGCTAAAAGCGCGTTAATATTACCAGCACTTGGCCGAACTGAAATCGATAAACAATTATCAGGAATTCAAACTGTTACTGTAGAAAATTCTATGGGTGTGGTGCAAACCTCTCACGGTAAAATACCGCCTGCTTCGAACCTACTCAAGAGCGAGGTTGCCATTGTAGCTGATTTAGCCTCGTTAACATTGCCGAGTAGTACTATTAACTGGCAACAAATGAAAAACGATTATCGGTTAATCCGTGACGGTATTGCTCAAGTGATCCCTGGCTTTGAAGTTTTTAATCAACGCATCGAAGAGTTAGGCGAGTTTGAATTGCCTAATATGGTCAGAGACCAACGTCAGTTTGTGACTACCAGCGGAAAAGCCAATTTTGTAGTGCATGAAATAACATCCGTATATGTGCCACAAGGCTGTTTATTAATGATGACTATTCGTAGTCACGACCAGTTTAATACCACTGTGTACACTAACAATGATAGGTATCGAGGTATTCATGGCAGTCGCCGAGTGATTTTTGTGAATAGAGAGGACCTAAGAAATTTAGGTTTAGAGAAAGGGCAACAGGTAGATATTCACAGTCATTGGCCAGACGAAAAACGACAAACTAGAACTGCAGAAGGTTTTACCCTAGTTCAATATAATATCCCACGAGGTTGTGCAGCCGCTTATTACCCTGAAACCAATGATTTGATCCCCCTTAGCAGCGTTGCTGATAAAAGTAATACACCTGCTTACAAGTCAGTGGTGATTAGTTTGCATAAAAAAACAGATGATGAAAATTAACTACAGAGGGCAAAGAGAAAAGCAAAAAGTGTTTTTTTATATTCTTAACATTTTAATCTGATTATCTCTGTGTCTGACAAAGTTTTGGGTGCACTGCACCCGTTATACTGCGTGGTGAATCGTTTTTGATATTCAGCCTAAGGATCTGCGCGACCCATAAACTTACTTTCTGCTGTATTCACTTTGATCTTTTCGCCGCTGGCAATATACTCAGGCACTTGAACTACTAAGCCTGTGGTTAATGTTGCGGGTTTAGAACGAGCACTAGCCGATGCACCTTTTATAGAAGGATCGGTTTCAGTTATAATCAAATCAACAGAAGCAGGAAGTTCAATGCCCACAGGTTTTTCTTCAACCAATAAAATTTGCAGGCCTTTAGTATTTTCGGTGATGAAAGGTAGTTCTTCGCTGATGGTTTCAGAGTTCAAAGAATAGGATGAATAGTCTTCGTCATCCATAAACACATATTCGTCACCATCCACATAAGAAAAACTCACTTTATTTCGATGAAAATCTACTAAATTGAGCATTTCATCTGCTTTAAAGCTTTCGTCTGCCTTGGCGCCTGTGCCCACTTCATACAAACGCATTCTATATAAACTGGCACCTGCGCGGCCGCTTGGTGTCATCTTATTGATATCTTTCACAATATAAGTTTTGCCATTAAGTTCAACGGCGGCATTTTTTTTAATTTCACTGGCTTTAGGCATGGAGCGCACTCTTTTATATTTTGTGGCAAAAAATACCATGAAAATAAAATTAGGCAAGGAAAGTTGTAATTTATAAGGAACAACTTTCACTCGTTAGTTGTCATGCTTTTTGGCATAATCTCCACTTACGTTTTTACACTTTCATTATTTACTAAGGCGCTATGTCCAAAACATCATCTTTGTTTGCTGTTGATGGTAAGTTATCTGAGGCTATCGACGGATTTGTTCCGCGCCAAGCACAAACTGATATGGCAGTTGCCGTTGAAAATACCATCAAAAATAAAGCTCCTCTTATTGTTGAAGCGGGTACGGGAACCGGTAAAACCTTTGCTTACTTAGCACCTGCACTATTGTCTGAAAGAAAAACTATTATCTCCACTGGGACCAAAAACCTGCAAGAGCAACTGTTTCATCGTGACTTACCTCTGATAAAGGAGGCGTTAGGTTCCAACAGTAAAACTGCTCTGTTAAAAGGCCGAGCCAATTATTTGTGTTTACACAGATTAAGACAACATGGTGGAAATAGTACGCTAGTTGATAGACAAACACTCACCGAACTCACACAAGTTAGAGAATGGGCTTCGAGTACTAAAACCGGCGATATGGGCGATATGAGAACGCTAGCAGAAGACGCTAAAGTGTTACCATTTGTTACCTCTACAGCGGATAACTGTTTGGGTAAAGATTGCCCAGATTATGAAGACTGCTATATGATTAAAGCGCGTCGTAAAGCCTTGGATGCAGATGTAGTTGTGGTTAATCATCATTTGTTTTTTGCTGATATGGCTTTAAAGGATACCGGATTTGGTGAGCTCATCCCTGAAGCGGATCTCGTGGTATTTGATGAAGCTCATCAAATACCTGATATTGCCAGTGAGTATTTTGGCGAGACGTTTTCGAGTAGGCAAATGCAGGATATTAGCCGCGATGTTGAAGTGGTGTATCGCACTGTACTTAAAGACGCTAAACAATTACAAAGTGCTGCTGAAAAGTGCAAAATGATCGCGGCAGATTTACGTATTTTATTCCCTGAAAATCCCGCCAAGGGTAACTGGCGTCAAATGTTAACTAGGAACGACGTACAAACTCAGATCAGTAAATTAACTGATAGTCTGAACGTATTGTATGAGGTATTAAAATTACATGTTGGCCGAGACAAAGACTTAGATAATATTTTTGAACGAGTGTCAGAAGCTAGAGGTAAATTAGCGCGTTTAACGGATACCACACAATTAGGTGTGAGCCTATGGTACGAAACCACTCTTCGCCATATTGTGTTGCATTTAACCCCTTTAAGTATTTCGCAGAAATTTGCCGATTTTATTGCAGAGCCAAAACGCAGTTGGGTCTTTACGTCTGCCACCTTGATGGTAGATGGCGGTTTCACACATTTTCAACGACAAATGGGTTTAAACAATGCGACGACTTTATCCTTAGACAGCCCATTTGATTATCCTAATCAAGCTATGCTGTGTGTTCCACGTTTTTTGCCAGAGCCTAACGCCCGTGAAATGCGCGCCACCTTGTTAGATATTTCTATCAAATTAGTTAAAGCCAGTCGTGGCCGTTGCTTTTTGTTGTTTACTAGTCATGCCACATTAAATGCCATTGCCAGCCAGCTAGTAGATGAAATCGACAATCCTATTTTGGTTCAGGGCTCAACTACCAAGCGCGCATTATTGGAAAGTTATATAGAAAACAAAGATGCGGTGTTGTTGGGCACAGGGGCATTTTGGGAGGGGGTGGATGTACGAGGTGATGATTTGACTTGTGTGTTAATTGATAAATTACCATTTGCTTCACCAGATGATCCGTTATTGCAGGCAAGGATCGAAGATTGCCGAAAAAGTGGCGGCAACCCTTTTGTACAATTACAAATTCCTCAAGCTGCTATTGCTTTAAAACAGGGGGCAGGGCGCTTGATCCGTGATGAAACCGATAAAGGTGTGTTGGTCATTTGTGATAATCGTTTGGTTACCAAAGACTATGGCAAAATCTTTATGGGGAGTTTGCCAGACATGCGCCGCACCCGAGACTTACAAAAAGCAGTGGACTTTTTACAAGACATTCACAGAGACAAAGATGAAGTGGAAACTCAATCATGAATATTTTAATTATCGATACTGCTACCGAGGCCTGTTCAGTTGCCCTTGAGGTCAACAAACACGTTTTCAATCGTTTCGAAGTCTGTCCACAGCAACACAGTCAACGTATATTGCCGATGATTGATGATGTCTTAAAAGAGGCGAATGTGACACTGCAAGACTTAGACTACTTAGCCTTTGGACGCGGCCCTGGGAGCTTTACTGGGGTGCGTATTGCGACTGGTGTGATACAGGGATTAGCACTAGGTACCGGTCATAAAGTGCTTAGCATATCTACATTAGCCGCAATGGCACAGCAAGCTTATGTGCAAAATAAGAGTGAACAGGTGACTGCAGTAATAGATGCGCGTATGTCAGAAGTATATTTTGGCCAGTATCAACTTAAACAAAAAGTCATGGCATTGATTGGGGAAGAGCAAGTGATACCGCCAGAGGATGCATTAGTATTACTCAATAGTAACGTTGAAATGGCTGGCGTTGGAACTGGATGGCAGGCATACCCAGAATTAAATGCGGCAGCCAACGTTGATGTGATTTCCGGTGTTTTGTATCCTAATGCTGTGTATATGTTGCCCTTAGCTAAGGCTTTAATTGCCGATGGACATGCTGTTGAAGTAGAAGACATCCAACCGGTTTATTTGCGTGACAAAGTAACCTGGAAAAAATTGCCAGGACGAGAGTAGATAATTAATAGAACAATCTGGAACAATTCTTGTATATTTTGGATTTTTGGGTTTGTAAATTATTGTTTCTAATGATTAGGAAAAGTTGTTGAGTATAGAGTCACTATCTTCATTAAAAGCATCTGATATTCCCCGTTCGTCTCGGGACAAGCCCCGTGAGCTTAAATCAGAAAAAATCAAAGATGACAATCTAGTCACTACTCAAGCATCTATTATTCGCAGCGGTGACACCCAAATATTTGAAAAAGCAGCATCTTTTAAACAACACTCCGCCACACTTTCTAGCAATAGCTTAAATGAAAAGTCAGCTATTGCAGCTTATAAGAGTATGGATAAGGAGCAGCAACGTCAGAGCATACAATTATTATTGGGTGTCGACACCTTCGTTTGATCTATTCTCCGTTCTGATAGATACAAAATAAACAAAAAATTCAGTAATTGTTCAGTTATTATAAATAAAATAACAGATTAACTTATCTTGTTTGCTCTATCTGAGGAAAAATCATGAATATTCGTATATGTACTTTATTAGCAGCTGTGTTTCTTTTTGGCTGTTCAAATTTTCCTGATAAGCTTCAGGTTGATGATACTACCCAGTTAATCACTTATGAGGATGCTGCATCAAAGGCTGAACAGGTCAAAGGTAAGATGCTACGTTGGGGAGGAGCAATAGCAAAAGTCGAAAATAAACCTGACTCCACTGTTTTTGAAATGGTTTATTACCCGTTAAATGGTTATGGCCGACCTGTATCAAGTGAAGAAAGTATGGGGCGTTATCGTATTGTTATTGACGGTTTCATGGATCCTATGGTCTATCAAGTTGGACGTTTGATGACATTTACTGGACAGCTTAATGGTTTAGAAAATGGTTTGGTAGGTGAACATGAATATGTGTTTCCAACCGCCACTGTTGGAGCCTATTATTTATGGAAAAACGTTCAGCGAATTGATATTAGTGGTGTGCATGTGTGGCCATTTCGATATTGGAATGGACATTATCCACGCCCTTATCATAGAAGTTTAATCATTCGTGGCTCAAGCGACAATAGCAGTCATAGGGTTCCGTCAACACGTCCAAGCGGTGCGACAAGTTACCCTAAACCTGTCAATATAAAAAGATCTAAAAAATAACGGATGTATTTTGCCAAGCAGGCAGAAAATAGCTGATTAAGCGGCAAAGTATTGCCGCTTTTTTGTATTTAAAAAGGAACGTACGTGCAACAAGCCCTTGAATTTCCTCTTGCCAACATTACTCTTCACGCTATTGGCTATGGAGATGCTACTAAACCAATGATTTTGTCACTGCATGGCTGGTTAGATAACGCAGTAAGTTTTCAGCCTATTGCTGAGTACCTCACTGATTATTATATTCTAGCGCTAGACATTACTGGTCATGGGCTGTCTTCTCACAGAAGCGATGGTGCTCACTACCACCTCATTGATTTTGCTTACGATTTACATGAGTTGGTAGATTCACAAGGTTGGCAGTCATTTATATTGATGGGTCACTCTATGGGGGGGATCATTTCAACTATTTATGCTAGTTGTTTTCCTGAATATGTGAGTAAACTTATCTCAATTGAGTCGTTTGGGCCTATGACCAAAGATACACAAAGTAGCCCATTCCAACTCAGGGACTCAATTCTTAGCAGGTTAAAAGCTCAACAAAGTGAAGCTAAACACCCTAGCAGTATCGAAAGAACAATCGAAGCTAGAGCAAAGATTGGGGATATTGCATTAGAGTCAGCTAGATTATTGATAACTCGAAATATTCGTGAGGAAAATAAACAATTATTATTTAACACTGATAGGCGTTTGAGAACCTTTTCATCACTTAGAATGACAGAGCCACAAGCAGAAGCTTTTATGCGTAATATTCAATGTCCCACTTTGGTCATAACGGGCGATAAAGGATACGAATCAATGCGAACCACTGTACAAAAGAGGCTGGACTGGGTTGAAAATTTAACTACGGCAGAATGTGATGGGCATCATCATTTGCATATGGACAATCCCCAGCCAGTCGCCAATAAGATTATTGTATTTTTAAACTGATCATGAGCGGGTCTTAGTTGTTAATCAATTGTTGATTTATTTTTGAAGACGCTTTAGGTAGACTCTGTTGGGATTTTATTAATTTATTATAATAATACGTTAGTTTTTGCACCCTTATCAAGGGGCCAGCTTAAAACCGACAGCTTGGAGGCACAGTGGAAAAAATCTGGTTGAAAAATTATGACCCTAGGGTTCCTGTCGATATCGATCCTGATCGTTATTCATCTATAGTCGACATTTTTGAACAATCCATTGAAAAATATTCAGATAATGTCAGTTACATCAATATGGGGAAAAGTATTACCTTTGCCGAGTTGGATGAGCTTTCTCGTGACTTCGCTGCATATTTACAACATTCGGGGCTGAAAAAAGGTGATGCGGTGGCCATTATGATGCCTAACCTTATCCAATACCCCGTGGCTTTATTCGGCATACTTCGCGCAGGTATGACAGTGGTAAATGTTAATCCTTTATACACCCCAAGAGAGTTACAACATCAATTAACAGACTCAAACGCAAAAGCTATTGTTATTGTTGAAAATTTTGCCTGTACTTTGAGTGAGGTAATTAATAATACCGCTTTAGAAACCGTGTTAATAAGTTCTGTAGGTGACATGTTATCACCTCTGAAAAAAGTCATCACAAACCTCGTACTTAAACACGTAAAAAAAATGGTCCCCGCTTATGACTTACCCAACGCGGTAAGTTTTTTAAAGGCAGTAAAGCAAGGTCATAGACAACTTTATCAGCGTCCTGAGGTGACTGGCGAAGATTTGGCTTTTTTGCAATATACAGGTGGCACAACAGGTTTGTCTAAAGGGGCTATGCTAACTCATAGAAATATAGTGGCGAATTTGGAGCAAACTTCGACAATACTAGAAAACGAAGTTGAAATGGGTAAAGAGTTAATAGTTACGGCTTTACCTTTGTATCATATCTTTGCTTTGCAAGGTAATTGCCTGACATTTGTTAAATTTGGTTGTCCTAATTTATTGATCACAAATCCACGTGATATGCCTGGTTTTGTGGCTGAGTTAGCCAAGTATCCATTCACAGTTATAACAGGTGTAAATACATTATTTAATGGATTGCTCAACACTCCTGGCTTTGCTGATTTAGATTTTAGTGGATTAAAATTTGCCTTAGGTGGTGGTGCTGCTATCCAGAGAACTGTTGCTGAACGTTGGCAAAAAGTAACTGGACTTGTTTTGCTTGAAGGTTATGGATTAACCGAATGTTGCCCAACTGTGACTATCAACCCACCACAACTTCAAGCCTATAAAGGCTCAATTGGTATGCCCATTCCTTCGACTGATATAAAACTGGTGGACGAAGATGGAAACGAAGTTCCCATGGGAGATGCCGGTGAGATGTTAGTTAAGGGGCCGCAGGTGATGAAAGGTTACCTTAATAGGCCTGATGCAACGGATGAAATGATAGTCGATGGTTGGTTAGCTACGGGCGATATAGCGACATGTGATACAGATGGTTACTTTTATATTGTTGATCGCAAGAAAGATATGATTTTAGTGTCGGGTTTTAACGTCTTTCCAAATGAAATCGAGGAAGTCGCTGCCATGCACGATGACGTTGTAGAGGCTGCTGCAATTGGTGTGCCCCACGAGGTCTCTGGCGAAATTGTTAAGTTGGTAATAGTGAGTAAAAACCAAGAGCTGTCAGAGAAAGACATGATTGATCATTGTCGTAAACACCTTACGGGTTATAAAATACCAAAAATAGTTGAGTTCACAAACGAGCTTCCTAAAAGTAATGTTGGTAAGATACTGCGCAGAGAATTAAGAGATAAATAGCCCAACGGTTTACATTTATGTAAAAAGCCGGCATTAGCCGGTTTTTTTTATGGTTCTTGTTACCACTAATTTGGAAATCCATGCAATACAACTTTATAACCAGTAATCAAGCACTCGCAGATTTTTGTCAACAAGCCAGTCAGGTAGAAGCCATTGCCGTTGATACCGAGTTTGTCCGCACAAGGACTTTATATCCTCAGTTGGGGCTTATCCAGATTTATGATGGAAAACAATGTGTATTGGTTGACCCTTTAGCGATTGATGATTTTTCAAGTTTAACCGAGTTACTAACAAATCCAAATGTGGTAAAAGTATTGCATTCTTGCTCTGAGGATTTGGAAACTTTTTGGCATGCATTTAAAGTCATGCCTAGTCCAATTTTTGATAGCCAGTTTGCTGCTAGCATAGTCGGTATGGGACCCGCTTTAGGGTATGCCAAGTTAGTAGAAATAATGCTTGATGTGATAGTCGACAAAGGCGAGTCACGCACTGATTGGTTAGCTCGACCTTTACGTGATGAACAGTGTGATTATGCAGCTAAAGATGTGCTGTACTTGTTTCAACTATATCCAGAGCTTAAAGCCCGTGTAGAAGCACAAAACAAACTCTCCTGGGTGTATGCTGAAATTGACCATTTATCAGCAAAGAAACAAACATCAATACCACTAGATTCAGTGTATTTAACAATTAAAAATAACTGGAAACTATCAAATAAAGCAGTATTTATTTTAAAAAAGTTGGCTGCTTGGCGCATCTCTACCGCAAGGCTGCGTGATATGGCTTTAAACTTTGTGGTGCGTGAAGAAAATTTAGTCTCTATTGCTATGCTACAACCATCAAGTAAAAATGAATTACGCGCAATTCAAGGAATGAATTCTCACGAAGTGAGGATCCACGGTGATGTGTTATTGGCTATAGTCGCTGATTGTCAAAAAGTAAGCGAAGAGGCTTACCCGCCAATGGTAAAGCGATTAAATGATATTGAAAACTATAAAAACACTGTCGCTAGCGTTAAAAAATTATGTATTAGCATTGCCGAAAAGTATGACATTCCACCAGAATTGGTTGGTTCTAAAAAACAGATAAATCAATTGCTTAAGTGGTGCTGGTTCAATCAAGATGAAACTCGAGATATGGGATTGCAACCTGATTTATTGAGTAGTTGGAGACGAGCACTTTTTGTTAATGAACTCGTGAAAATTGAGGCTCTAAATTTGTCGAGTGAATTGCTTGAGGAACACTTATAATGTTGTGTGCGGTTTATAAGAGCAGCAAAAAACAAGAAACTTATTTGTACGTGCCAGGCAGAGACGACTTTTCTAAGGTTCCGGAGGCTTTGTTAAAAACATTTGGTGCCCCAATATTTATAATGATTATGCCCCTTAAAAAAGACCGTGAACTAGCAAGAGTGGATATTGATAAGTTGCGAACTGAGCTCAAAATACAGGGCTTTTATTTACAGCTCCCCTCTGCGACTGAAAACTTACTAAAAACGCATTTGCAACAGCAGAACACAGATTAATGTCTATAAAAAATAGCGGTCTCTTGTTGTTTATCCTAATACTTTTAGTCAGTCAAAACCTGAGTGCAAAACCTACCTTTGAACAATATTTAGCTGACCTTAAGATACAAGCCTTTGAACAAGGTTATACCACTGATTTTGTTGACCAAGTGTTTGCAGATGTCAGTTACCATAAAAAAGTTGTCACAGCTGATAAAAATCAGCCAGAAGCGAAATTAACATTAGATAAATACTTAGCTACCCGTGTACCTGATTGGAAAGTTAAAAAAGCCGTTGATTTAATGGCGCAGCATCAAGTGTTATTAGACCAAGTAGAACAACAGTTCGGAGTTCAAAAGCGTTTTATCGTGGCGCTGTGGGGCAACGAAAGTAACTTTGGCAATATTATGGGCAAACACTCGGTGATTAATTCATTAGTGACGTTGGCATACGAAGGAAGGCGAGAAGCTCTTTTTAAAAAACAGTTATTTGCCGCCTTAAAAATACTTCAACAAGGACATGTTGAACTTGAACAATTTGTCGGCTCATGGGCGGGTGCTATGGGGCAGAGCCAATTTATGCCGACTTCCTTTTTAGACTATGCAATAGACTTTGATAACGATGGTCGAAAAGATATATGGAACAGTAAAGCTGATGTATTTGCATCTATCGCTAATTTTTTAAAGTCAGAAGGTTGGAGTAATCAAATTACATGGGGGCGTCAAGTTACAGTACCTGACAATTTTGATTTTAGTTTGACGGGCCTTAAATTTTCATCAAAGCGTTTGCTATCAGGCTGGCAGGCCTTGGACGTTAGGCGTTATGATGGTGGAAATTTACCCAACTTGCCTATCAAAGCATCATTGATCGCCCCTGACGGTGAAACAGGGCGTATCTACTTGGTTTACGAGAACTTCCATACATTAATGAGGTGGAATCGTTCGAGTTATTTCGGGGTGTCGGTAAGCTATCTATCTGATCGCATTCGAAAAGGATCCTGAAGCCTTGTTTGAATATAAACATATTGATAGTGAGTGCAAAAAAATTGATTTGCCAGTAGGAAAAGTAGTCTGTGTTGGGCGTAATTATCTGCAGCACATAAAAGAATTAGATAATGATGTACCAAGTACCCCCTTGTTGTTTAATAAACCTTCAACGGCTTTAGTGCCGCTCAATAGTCCTGTTGTAATACCTAAAAATTTAGGTCCTTGCCACAACGAATTAGAAGTGGCTGTATTAATTAAGACCAGACTCTGCCAAACCTCGATAAAAGATGCAGAGGCAGCAATCTGGGGGGTTGGTTTAGGTTTAGATCTGACTTTAAGGGAAGTGCAAAACACATTAAAAAAGCAAGGGCATCCATGGGAACGCGCAAAAGCATTTGATTGTAGCTGTCCTATGTCGCAATTTATCGCTAAAGAACAACTAGACAATTTATCCAATATAGACTTCAGTTTGAGTGTGAATAATGAATTAAGACAGCAGGGTAATAGTCAAGAGATGTTGTTCCCTATATTAAAACTACTAGTCAATATTTCAAACACCTTTACTCTTCTGCCTGGAGATATAGTGATGACAGGGACACCAAAAGGTGTGGCAGCTTTATTAGTTGATGATCATATAAGAATAGAATTAAATGGGCACTTTTCAATCAGGACATATGTTGTATAAATAATGAGATTTTCATTTGAGGTTATAACAGACCCAGTTAATCAATTATTTTCTGTGGAGATTTTGTCAATATTCAAGATGTATTTGATGGTGAACATACGATAAGAACTGTCGTAAAATTGGTAGGAAAATAAACTGAAAAATCTTGTGATGAATAGCACTCAATTAAAAGTTTTCTGCTTTAACCCAAAAATAGCAAAGCTGTTGGAAATCACCCAAAAGAACGATTGGCTTGGTAATCTAATATCGCTATGATCATCACACTCAATCTCTTTATCTATAATGTAATGGAAAGTCTAGGCCTAAAGATATTGTTGTTGATTAAAAATTTTGTAACACCAAGCAATGTTTTGGTTGTAGTTTCATAAAGTATGAGAAGAACATAGATGATTAATAAATATAGGTACTGTCATGGATAAGTATTGGGAAACGACCCCCCTTGAAAATATGACTGAAAAACAATGGGAAGGTATTTGCGATGGTTGTGCCAAATGTTGTTTGCACAAGTTCATCGATGATGAAGCAGTCACTGAAGCAGCACCTACAAGCCATATTCAACAAGGTGAAAAGATTCATTACACTAATATTGCATGCGGATTACTGAACACCAAAACGTGTGCGTGTACACAATACGCTGAGCGAACCATACTGGTTCCAGAATGTGTCAAACTGACCAAAGACAATCTACAAGACATCTTTTTTATGCCTCACAGTTGCAGTTATCGTAGACTTTACGAGGATAGGGGATTGCCCACTTGGCACCCACTGCTAAATAAAGGCAAAAAATCAGTTATGCATAAAGCAGGCATGTCCGTAAGGGGCAAGACTGTTGCCGATCATGATGTTGATTTAGAGCAGTTTGAAGATTATATCGCAATGTGGCCAATGGAAGATTTGGATTAGAATTTTGAGCTGCGAGCTATTGTTGAGCCACAACCGAATAATTAGCATTATGCCCTACACCTTTATTATCTATTCGGGACTTTCTTGATTGAAAAATGGCTAACTGATATCACCAGAATTGTCTGTGGCATCATAATATCCTGCGGCGATTTGTGAAAAACACTTATTTCATGAATTATTAGAGTAATAGATGTAATCCATACGCTTGAGCATTTAGATTACATCTCATAAAACCTAAAACAAAGATGATTGAATCAGTCCCAATAGTGTGTATTAACTGTTTTTATCAAAATGTTCAAAATCGATTTCTTCGCTCTTTATCCCAGCATCGGGATCGTTATACACTTCAATATCTAGTTCGTTCTCACTTTTGCCCACTATGCAGGCCACCATGCAGTCGCCTGTGACATTAACGGCTGTGCGGGTCATATCTAACAACCTATCCACGCCAATGATAAGAGCAATACCTTCCACTGGTAAATTAACTTGCTGTAACACCATAGCAAGCATAATAAGACCTACACCTGGGACACCAGCAGTCCCGATAGAAGCAAGTGTTGCAGTCAAGATGACCATCATATAATCACTCAAGCTTAAATCAACTGCGTAAACTTGGGCGATAAATACAGTCGCAACACCTTGCATGATAGCGGTGCCATCCATGTTAACCGTAGAGCCAAGGGGAACCGTAAAAGAAGCGACAGAACGTTTGACACCAAGCTTTTTAATCGCTGTTTCCATTGTTATCGGTAACGTTGCGCTACTGCTCGAAGTGCTAAAAGCAAATAGGGCGGCATCACGCATTTTTCTGAGCAACATTAGTGGGCTTAAGCCGCTTAGAGCTTTTAAAATTATAGGGTAGGAAACAAATGCGTGAATTAACAACACAAATACAACCAGTAAAAAATACTTGATTAGACTGGCAATAGTGTCAAAACCTATGGTAGCAAATAACTTGGCCATTAAGGCAAATACGCCATAAGGTGCAAGATTCATTAATATAGTGACAAGCTTCATAATAACAGTACTTAAGTCTTCAAATACTGCGGTTAACCTTTTACCTGTATCGCCTGTCATAGCCATGGCGATACCAAAAAACACTGCAAACACAATAATTTGTAACATGTTGCCTTGGGCCATCGCATTAATAGGATTGGTTGGCATCATATTAATGATGATTTGCCCTAGTGAAGGCGCTTCTTTTGCAACATAAGTTGATTCGGTCGACAGATTTAACCCTTCACCTGGTGCCACTAATAATGCAAATGAAACAGCTAAGCTGATAGCAACGGCAGTGGTGCCTACATATAAAAGTATAGATTTACCCCCTAATCGACCTAACTTCGAAGGGTCAGACAAACTTGATGTGCCACATACTAAAGAAACAAAAACCAGAGGCACAACCAGCATTTTTAAGCTGGCGATAAAGATACTTCCGACTATATTAAATATACCTTCGACTAAAAGTCCATACGTTGAAACATGCATGCCTAATACACTAAAAGAAAAATCTCCGCTATCATCGAACAACCATTGTAATAAAGCTCCGATAATTATTCCGGCAATCATGCCGATAAATATCCTAGCGGTTAGTCCGAGTTTTCGTGAAGCGGGTTTGTGTGATGACGAGTGCGTTGATGTGGTCATGTAAATCCTAAGCTTTATTATTGTTAAAAGTCGCGGGTGTTAGTGCTATGAATTTGGTTATCTCGTATAACCTAAACCTAGGTTAGCAAGATTGTTGGTCAAGCTGAACTATTAAAATGAATTTGCCATCACAGTATGGCTCATGTGCATAGGAAAGGATTATGATTTTACGTTTAAGAACGCTGTTTGGATTTTTGGCTCTGGTTAGCCTCTTCTCATGTGGAGGTGGAGGTAGTATCTCCCGTGACGACACCCCTGTCGATAATAGCGGTGGATCTGGTACGGTTACCATCAGTATGCAATTGGCGCTTACCGATGCTAACGGCCAACCTTCGACGTCTCTAAGTGAGTCCACTCCTTTAACACTCACTGCAACAGCAACAGACTCAAATGGTGATCCCGTTACTGATACTTTAGTCACTTATACTTTCCAGCCTGAAGATTTGGCTATTTTCGGTAATGATTCTGGTACTGCCTCTACAGATGTTAACGGAGTGGCAACGATTCAAATACTGGTAGGTGAAAATTCTGGCGCAGGTGAAGTCATTGCCACTCTCAGTTCTGGAGAAACGGCTACTACTACCTTCGACTCTGCAGGGACTATTCAAATAGGTGAACAACCTGCTTCATTGGATTTATTTGGAAGTTCAACCCAACTAGCATCAGGTGGCTCAGACGAGATTGAGCTCATTGCTTTAGTGAAAGATGCCAATAACGTATTACTTGAAGGCGTAGATGTGACCTTCTCGGCCAATGAAGGCGCGAGTTTGCAAATTATACAGGGGGTCACAGCTGCTGACGGTACTGCTAGAGCTATTTTAACCACTCAGAATAACTCTGAGAACCGCACGATTGAGGTGACAGCTCGCGCAGCCACCTATTCACAAATTTTCAACATTGAAGTGGTAGGAACGGGAATAGCCGTTAATGGTTCCCCTTCTGTTATCTTAGGATCAACATCAGAGTTTACTATTTTTCTATCAGATTCGGACGGTGATGGGATAGCCAACCAATTAGTACAAATTAGTTCTCTGAATGGCAATGAGCTTGAACCAACTGAGCTGGTTACTGACCAAGAAGGGCAAGTGGCTGTTTACTACACCGCAGATAATTCCGGGGTAGATGTAATTACTGCTCAGGCTTTAAATGCTACTGGGGTTTTAAATATCAGTGTTCAGCAAGATCAGTTTAGTTTTACCAGCGTTTCAGAAGATGATATTCCTTTAGGGGAACTGAGTACCTTGGAGGTAACTTGGTTAAAAGAAAATAGTCCCTTTGCCAATGGTGCCATCACTCTGACGACCACTAGAGGTTCGTTGTCTAATGTCAATGTAACTACTGGAATAGATGGAAAAACAAACTTTCAAATACTCTCAAACAACGCAGGTAAATCCGTTGTCTCTGCGCAGGGAATTGATATTAACGGTAACATTGTTAATGCTCGAACTGAAATTGAGTTTATAGCAATAGATGTTGATAATATCATATTGTCTGCAAGTCCAAATTCTATAGGGCCAGCAGGTCAAAAAAGTACAATAACAGCGGTACTTCGAGACGATGCTGGCAATTTAGTGAAGGGGAAAACCGTTAATTTTAATGCCGAAGATGTCAGTGGTGGTGAAATATCGCCTGCATCTGCAGTGACTGACAGTAATGGCTTAGCTTCTACTGTCTACACATCGTTAAATGTGACCACAGAGAATGGCATTACAATAACCGCGACAGAGCCCAATTCTGGTATTGATAAAAGCATTGAACTGACAGTAGCCAACAGAGCTCAATTTATTTCAATTGGTACAGGAAATATAATTGAGGCATCAGATGAAACTAGTTATCTGAAAAAGTTTACTGTTTTTGTTACGGATGCAAATTCAAACCCTGTGAGCGATGTCGAGTTAAGTGTGACCGGAACCCCTGTAAAGTATACGGAACTTCTTGAACCCAATGCTGAGCCCGTCGACTCTAATTATCAAGTTATTCGTCCAGCATTCTATAAAGGGTTCTGGAGTGCATTCCCGAGTATTGAAGACTTTGAATATTGGGTTGCCGTTCGCACTATTGGATGTGCAAATGAGGATGTAGATGGCGATGGTATTGAAGACCCTAATGAAAATTTAAATGGTGATGACGGTTTAACTCCTGTAAACATTGTGTCGATTGATGGTGATATTGTTACAGATGAAAATGGTCAAGCTATTATTGAATTAAGATATGCAAAATCCTTTGCAGCTTGGGGAGAAATTAAAATAACTGCAAGTGCCCCAGTATCAGGCAGCGAGTCACAAGCCAGTCAATTTTTCACATTATCAGCATCCGCAGCAGACTTGCGTTTGGAAACGACTCCACCAAACAGTAACCCGTTTGGAACTGGAGTAAATTTGGTTGAAAATCCTTCATACCCAGGAGCCGGTGCCCCAAATCCTGACAATATACCTGAGTTTATAGATGATTTAACTAATCGCACATGCGATAATGCTTTGTAAATTATGAGTTTACCAGCCCAACAATTATTGGGCTGGTAAATAAGTTTTCTCAAATGTATTAGACTTGTTGAAAAGGATAAACTGACCCTAATTCTAACAATTGTGTGAGTTCATCTAACGCCGTTCTGGACTCAATCAATAATTGCGGATCGCTCAAATCATCTACATGTAGAGTGTCGCGATAATGTTTGTCCACCCAAGCATTTAATCGCTCAAACTGTCTATCGTTGATTAAGGTACTTTGATTAACCGCTGCATATTCTTTGTCGGTCATGGCGACTCTTAACCGCAAACAAGCCGGTCCTCCACCGTTACGCATACTCTCTTTCACATCATGGTAGTACACCTGTTTAATCGGTGTGTTTTGTGCAACCAGATTTGTTAAATAGGCCGATACAGCAGGGTTTTCTTTGCAGTCGGTCGGCGCAATAATGGCCATGTCACCATTGGCCAGTGTGATAATTTGAGTGTTAAACAAATAAGTTTTGATGGCGTCTTGCACACTCACTTCATCGGTTTTTACACAAATTAAGTGCAAGTCATCACCCACAAATTTTTGTTTGATTTCGGCTATCGCATGTGATGACTGATAGAACGCTTGTTCGTGATAGAACAATACATTTTGATTACCAACAGCGATGACATCATTATGAAACACTCCCTGATCAATTAGATCTGGGTTTTGTTGAACATACACCACATTGTCATCATTAAGTCCATGTAATCTCACCACGGCCTGACTCGCCTCTAGGGTCTGACGGGCAGGGAATTTTTTAGGTGCGGGTTTACTTGTATCAAAAGCATGGCGTCCGTAAACAAACATTTCGAGACCTGTTTTGCCATAGTCGCTGCAAAGGCGGGTATGGTTAGCCGCGCCTTCATCTCCAAAATGTTCGTTATCAGGCAAGTGGAGATGATGGGCAAAGTGTTGTTTGTTGGCAAAGGTTGCTTGCAGAATTCTACCTGTAACCTGAGGCTCTAGTGAACGATGATACTTATTTGTCAAATTTGCTGGAGTAAAGTGAATTTTTCCATCACTTGTATCAGCACTGGGTGAGACAGTTGCTGCATTGGCAGTCCACATACTTGAAGCTGAGCAACATGCTTGAAAAATAGCCGGTGCCTGTTTTACAGCCATGGCTAAAACAGTAGCATCGGTTCCGCTGAAGCCTAATCTGCGAAGCGAAGCAATGTCAGGGCGCTCCTGCGGCGCCAGAACACCTTGAACCATACCAAGGTCAGCTAGGGCCTTCATTTTCTTTAGCCCTTGCTTAGCGGCCTGTTTAGGGCTACTTGATGCGCTTGCATTATTTAGTGACGCTACGTTACCATATGATAACCCAGCGTAATTATGAGTGGGTCCTACTAGTCCATCAAAATTGGCTTCAAACTGTTTCATTTACACCTCTCCTACTTTTTATTTTTCAATGACAATTGGGTGATGTAAAACCGATATATATTGTTTGAAATCGCTTTTAAAAAACCAATGTGTGAGCATTATACTGTTTTAGTTTGTTATGCCAATCCAGCTGTTCGAAAAATGAGCGATGTAAGCTTCTGAAAAAAAAGAATATTAGATAAGTATGAAGAAGAACTTGTTTTCTATTCATTTTGTCGATATATGTTAAAAAGCATTTTTAAGAGATAAACGCGACTTTGCGTTTGTCTGACCAATAAATACCTGTAAAATCAAAGGTTAAAACCAATTTATGGCAAAGCATCTAGTCATTGTCGAATCACCGGCAAAGGCAAAAACGATTAATAAATATCTCGGCAAAGATTTTATAGTTAAATCTAGTGTCGGTCACGTTCGAGATCTTCCTCACAAGGCTGTGGGCAAAGTTGCGCCTAAAAAACCCGCAAAAGAGCTCAAACTTCTCTCCGATAAAAAGCGTGAAAATTATTTACGCGATTATGAATATAAAAAACTTGTTGATCGTATGGGTATCGATCCTAAAAATGATTGGTATGCACATTATGATGTGCTTGAAGGCAAGGAAAAAGTAGTTAACGAACTCAAAAAGTTGGCAAAAAATGCTGACACTGTCTATCTCGCGACGGATTTGGATAGGGAAGGGGAAGCCATTGCTTGGCACTTACGCGAATTAATTGACGAACCCGGCAAAAATTTTCAGCGTGTGGTATTTAACGAAATTACTAAAAATGCAATTCAAGAGGCCTTTTCTAAACCAGGTGAATTGAATATTGAAATGGCGAATGCCCAACAAGCCAGACGTTTTCTGGATCGCGTTGTAGGTTTCATGGTCTCGCCATTATTGTGGAAAAAGGTCGCACGTGGCTTGTCTGCAGGGCGTGTTCAGTCTGTTGCTGTAAGATTAGTTGTGGAACGTGAACGCGAAATTAAAGCTTTTGTACCTGAAGAATTTTGGGATCTACACGCGGATTTAAATACCTCAAAACAAACCAATTTGCGTATGCAAGTTGTCAGAGAAAATGGTGCAGCATTTAAACCCGTCAATAAAACGCAAACTCACAAGGCAGTAGATTTCTTAAAAAACGCAAGTTATCAAGTGGTGAGTCGCGAATCTAGACCGACTCAAAGTAAACCTTCGGCGCCCTTTATTACTTCTACTTTACAACAAGCCGCAAGCACCCGTTTAGGCTTTGGTGTGAAGAAAACTATGATGATGGCACAGCGTTTATACGAAGCAGGTCATATAACCTATATGCGTACTGATTCGACCCATTTAGGTAAAGAAGCGGTAGATGGCTGTCGTGATTATATTACTGACAATTTTGGTGATAATTATTTACCGGAAAACCCCATTAAATATGGGAGTAAAGAAGGTGCGCAAGAAGCGCATGAAGCCATTCGTCCGTCTAATGTATTACTAAAGTCTGAGTCGATTAGTGATGTAGAGCGTGATGCTCAACGCTTATACGAATTGATTTGGCGTCAGTTTGTTGCCTGTCAAATGACGCCTGCAAAATATGATGCAAGCACTATTAGAGTTAAAGCGGGTGATTTTGAACTGACTGCCAAAGGTCGTGTTTTGAAGTTTGACGGTTGGACTAAAGTACAAAACCCACAGCGTAAGAAAGGTGAAGAAGATTTATTGTTGCCTGATGTTAAAGAAGGCGAAAATTTAGCCCTTAAAACCCTGGATCCGAAGCAACATTTTACCAAACCTGTAGCGCGTTTTAATGAAGCATCTTTAGTAAAAGAATTAGAAAAACGTGGCATCGGTCGTCCTTCTACTTACGCCAGTATTATCTCTACTATCCAAGATAGAGGCTATGCAAGAATCGAGAGTAAGCGATTCTATGCTGAAAAAATGGGGGAGATAGTCAACGATCGTTTGATGGAAAATTTTGATGATCTAATTGGCTATGATTTCACTGCGAATATGGAACAGCAGCTAGATGCAATAGCCGAAGGAAAAGCCTCATGGAAAGGAGTACTAGACAATTTTTATGTGGATTTTGAGCAGAAATTAAGAGTTGCAGAAAAATCTCCTGAAGAAGGCGGTATGCGTTTAAATCAGGCCATACCTACTGATATAGCTTGTGGTAAATGCGAGCGTCCAATGAATGTCCGCACCGCGAGTACAGGGGTGTTTTTAGGATGTTCTGGTTACAGTTTACCCCCTAAAGAACGATGCACTGGCACCATGAATTTGACCCCAGGTGATGAAGTCATCAAGGTTGAAGATGAAGACGAATTAGAGACCGAAGTATTACGCTCAAAACGCCGTTGTGATGTCTGTGGTACAGCTATGGATAGTTATTTGGTGGATGAATCTCGTAAGATACACATATGTGGTAACTCACCATCATGTGAAGGGATTTATGTGGAGAAAGGCACCTTTAAGATAAAAGGTTACGAGGGGCCTATTATTGAATGTGATAAGTGCCAATCTAACATGGAATTAAAGAGCGGTCGCTTTGGTAAATATTTTGGTTGTACTAACGAAGAGTGTAAAAATACCCGTAAGTTACTTAGAAATGGCGAAGCGGCCCCACCTAAGGAAGATCCTACTGACTTACCAGAGCTGGAGTGTGTTAAATCAGATGCTCACTTTGTACTAAGAGATGGTGCATCTGGTATTTTCTTAGCCGCCCACAATTTCCCTAAATCAAGAGAAACCCGTGCCCCAAAAGTTGAGGAACTTGCTAGATTTAGGGATAGGATTTCGCCAAAATTTTATTATTTGGCAGATGCGCCTGCCAAAGATCCTGATGGTAGTCCGGCTATTGTGCGTTACAGCCGTAAAACCAAACAGCAATATGTGATGTCAGAAAATGAAGAAGGCAAAGCAACTGGCTGGTCTGCATGGTGTACCGACGGAAAATGGATAGCAGAAGATAAGCGCAAGAAACCTAAAAAATAAATTTGAGTTTCGCTTTTACTCTTTTACGGCAGCTTTAGGCTGCCGTAGTATTTTAAAATTAATCAAAATGGCATTCAATTATGGCCCTCTCATTACAAGAACAATTACTGAAAGCTGGTTTAACGAATAAGAAAAAAGCTAATCAAGTTCGCCAACAAAAAAACAAACAAGTCAAAGCGCAAAAAAATCATAATGTAGTACAAACCAACGAAGCAAAATTAGCTGCTGAAAAAATAGTAGAAGCTAAAAAAGTTAAAGACAGACAACTGAACCAAAAAACCAAACAAGAAGCTGAGAAAAAGGCACTTGTGGCGCAAATTAAACAGCTCATTGAAGCCAATAAACAACCAAAATTTGGTGGCTCTGGTCGCAAAGAAGAAGTTACCTGTAACTTTACTGATGGCACATTGATCAAACGTATGTACGTCAGTCAAGTCACTCAAAAACAAATCAGCCAAGGCAAGCTCGCAATCGTAAAGTTAAATGATGGTTATGAGTTAGTACCCATGCCAGTTGCCAATAAAATTGCTGAGCGAGATGGGGGTATTGTTGTTTATCGAGCCGACAATATTAGTGATGCGGATCAAAAAAGTAGCGAAGACGATGACTGGTATGCAGACTATGATATTCCAGATGATTTGAACTGGTAGGTGGACGTAATGTTTAACGCCAACGTTTTTTGTAAAGGAAACTTTAGCGGAGATGATGCATGTTTTTATGTGGTTTGAATGGCAACTTTTAGTGAATAGAAGTAGTGATCATTTTTAAATTACAGCGTACTCTCAGGTTTTTTACACAATTGAAATGCGAAATTTTGTCGAAAAACTTGTGATAAGTCGCTGATTGAGCTCACCAGTATCACTTGCCAGCCATTATTTAAGACAAATATTGCATGATAGCTGACAAGCGCAATATCAATTTTTAACCTTTAACCTTTAACCTTTAACCTTTTTAATAGTCTTATTGTTCAAATGACTTGACTTCATTGCTCCTAAATCTAGTCATTACAAGGCGTCATAGCAACGCCAATAGATAAATGTACACTCAAATAATATTTAAAAGATCTTAATCAAAGCACTAGAATGAAGTAGATTTAGTGTGATTTTAATTGAGCAACGCTGAATAAAGTTTTTAAAACTTCACCCAAAGTAAATGTCCTAGCGTATTTCGTCCTACGTCCGCGCTTCTTAAAATACTAAGTACCTTGGGGGTCTAAGTTATTTATTTTAATGTGAATAAAGAGAATAATAATAATGAAACATTTCAAAAATAAAGTAGCGGTTATAACGGGGGCTGGATCAGGTATTGGTCAGGCATTAGCCATTGAATTAGCAGGAAAAGGATGTCATTTAGCCTTATCTGATGTGAATCAAAAGGGATTACTAAAAACAAAGTTGATCATCGATTCTGGACCATCTGGTGCAAACGTTAAAACCTACATATTAGATGTTGCTGACAAGTCATTATTCTTCGATCATGCAAAACAAGTGAGTGAAGATTTTGGTCATATTAACCTATTAGTGAATAATGCCGGTGTTGCTTTATCGGCAAAGCTAGATGAGGTTAAGCGTGAGGACTTCGATTGGCTCATGAATATTAATTTTTGGGGGGTGGTGAATGGCACCGAGGCATTTTTACCTTATTTAAAGCAAAGTGGTGACGGCCATATTGTGAATATATCTAGTGTGTTCGGCATGATCAGCTTACCTTCTCAGGGTAGTTATAATGCCTCTAAATTTGCAGTTAGGGGCTACACAGAAGCACTCATACAAGAAATGATTGCAGATGGTCATACGGTAGGGGTGAAATGTGTTCACCCTGGTGGCATTGCAACTGACATCGCGAGAAATGCACGGGTAAGTCATAGTGATGATAAAGAGTTGATGACCAAAAATTTTGATAAGTTGGCTAGAACAACCCCCACACAAGCAGCACAAACTATTTTAAAAGGGGTTTCAAAAAACAAAGCCCGAATTATGATTGGGGCTGATGCCCATGTGATCCACTTCTTGGTTCGTTTACTGGGTTCTGGTTATCAAGTATTAACTCGTAAATTTATGGGCAGTATGAATCACTAATCCGTGGGTTTATTATAGGAATGTAATGAACCGTCATTGGTGAATAAAAAGAGAATTAGCCAGCTAGTTATTGAATTATTGCCCCCACAACACTACTGCACCTCTGGGAGGCAGGTCATGTATTGATAATAAAGCGACTTATTTTAGAATAATAGAAGCCAAAATAATCACCTGCTTGTTTTGCGTGTAGCTACCAGAGCATTAAACATTATAAGAAATTTTATGTTTATTAATACCTTGAGCTTGGTATTTAACAAGCAGTTATGGCAATAGCACTGCAATGCTTACAGGAAATATTTAGTTAATCATCTGCCAATCCATCTTGTATTACTTGATGCTTTGCAACAAAAACCTCATCAACTAAAAATATCTGATGTTGTAATGTATCCCAAACCGATTTGCCAATATCCGATTTAACAAGATCAATATCTTTGTATCTCCCTTGAAATAAATTTTCTACTCGGTGTTCTGATTCGTCTATTGTATAAAAACACCATTTAATTTGCGTATCCTCTGGCGCTGCTTGGCATCCTGTGTCACAACAAAAAGGGGGTAATGGTTACTCATTAAACAATCCGCGTAAACAACCCAGTTTTAGCGTTCACAGGCGTCAGATAAAATCACAGAAATAACTCAAAATTATCAACCTGAAAATAGACTTGGTAATTGTTATTACCCCGTGACGAAATGTTATGATGCGCACCGGCAAACTCTAATTGTAATGGCCGATTCATTTTTCTCATCTAAGCTCGACATGAATAAAATAACTATGTTTTAAAAAAAGACCTATGCAAAATTAAAGACCTGACTCTGAGGTATAACCTAAATTTAAGTATCAAATTTTACAACTGTATAAACCACTGTATATAATAGGTGCATTGTTTACAACTAGTGTCCTCCAATGCGCAAACCCCCCAAGGAATTACCAGAAAAATACTACCTCGATCATTTTAATGAGTTTGTTGATTTCATTATTCAGCAATGCACACATTTGTTGGATGACGAACATCAAAAATTTGTGAAAAGTTATCAACAGTTAGGGCATGACACCCAATGTATGTTTGTCAGAGTGGTCAATCGGCAAGGCTGTTTTATCACCTTAAACAAAATGACTTATCAGGAGATTAACGATTGTCCAAGTCAATTACTTGCATTAGAAAGGGGGAATATATTAGTAAAATTAAGTTCAGATCATATCAAAGCTTGGCTGCACCAATTAACCAAAATACAGTTGCTTGAAATTTTAGAGCAGTATGCTGTCAGTGGTGTTAAAAAAAGTGCTTCAAAACAGGTTTTGTTGGATCAAGTGATACATTCCTGCACGAACACTCAATGCCTCTCCTCAGATCTTGCCCAGCAATTTCGAGTTAAAAACATCGAGTCTCGTTTGGCCTATTTATTATTTTTATTTTTTGGTGATACCAGTAGTGGATTAGATAAGTTTTCGATGCGTGATCTTGGGGTATTAAAAACACGTGCAAATAGTCCAAAACCTACCGCTAGATTTGATAACTTAGAACAGGCTAAGAGTGTTTTCTATTACAGCTACAAGCTTGGACAATTCAATTGTAATGAGCTGGACATACAGGAATATGCTGAAAATAACCTTGGAATAGAGAAACATCCTGAAACTGCAATCAATTGTGCACAATCTAAACAACTTAGAAATGAATTTTTTTATCTCTTAGGTAAACGATTATTGCTTGAGCATCCTGTTTTGGCATTAGAATATCTTTGTGCTTCCACTCATCATAAAGCACAAGAAAAATGGCTAAGAGAACTTTATAAGTTGGGCGAAAAAGATAGGGTTAAAGTAGAGTTAGAAAACATTATTGATAACTCTTTAGATGATACTTTGTTACTTTTCGCTGAAGACTTTTATGAACGCAAGTTTCATCAAGTAAAAGTCAGTAAATTAACTCAAAAATTGCGAAATGACAGTTTTGAATTAGTTATAGATGAAGTACATAAAGACCAAGTAGAAAAGGGTGTTAAATATTATTATCAGAATTTAGGGGCTACTGCTTTAAGGACTGAAAATCGTCTGTTTAACGCTTTGTTTGGTCTAACATTTTGGCATGAGTTGTTTAATCATCAAGTCGATTCAATAGCAACAGAGTTTGATCGTAGACCTAAAGTAGTCAAAGAAAACACGATTTATGAAATGTTAGAAGAGGCTATCGAGCAGCGGTTAATGATGTTTACTAATCCTCAAAATGCGGTTGCCTACCTAACAAAGATAGCCGCTCAGTATTATGGTCAACCTAATGGAATGTTCCGTTGGAATACTCAAATTATACAGATTATATCAATTTTTTTAAAAGCGGCTCCAACAGCATCTGTTGTGGCTCATTTAAGAGCTATGGCTAAAAATCATCAGGGCCTAAACGATGGTTATCCAGACTTAATGATTATAGAAAATGGTCAACTGCGATTCGAGGAGGTGAAAGCACCGGGAGATAGCATCCGACCCAACCAATACGTAAGCATGAACGCATTGCAATGCGCTGGGTTTGATGTCCGAATTTGTAGAGTCAAATGGTTTGTCGATCCTATGCAGACTTATGTGGTGGTTGATGTTGAAACTACTGGGGGTAGACAGCCACAACATCGCATTACTGAAATTGGTGCAGTGAAAATGATTAATGGTGAAATAGTCGATACTTGGAGTAGTTTGATTAATCCACAAAGACATATTTCAAAGTTTATTACTAAATTCACGGGTATCAGTAATGATATGGTAAAAGATGCACCTTTATTCAGTGAAGTCGCTGATAGCCTCAGTGCGTTTATGCAAAACTGCGTATTTGTAGCGCATAATGTCAATTTTGATTACGGATTTTTTAAACAAGAATATCAACGTATTGATCGTTATTTTAAAATGCCTAAATTATGCACGGTAAGAGAAACAAGAAAATACTTCCCTGGACTTAAGTCCTATTCCCTAGGTAATTTATGTGCAACTTTTGAAATTCCATTGGAAAGTCACCATCGTGCTTTGTGTGACGCAGAGGCGGCAGCGGCACTTTTAAAAATGATCCTCAACAAAAAATCAATATAGATAATCAGGTAAAATCAAATAGCCTTTGATTTTACCTGATTAAGCTCTTATTTAACTTTTCAGTGTTTCATATGTAACATTTTTATGATTTTGACAGGCATGGCCTTTGGCGCAAATTTATTAACTTTGTACAAGCTCATGTTTGATTATCGACAATTTTTAACTATCAGACAATTAAGCTTGGCACTTGCTAAGTGGCCCTTATTAAATGGTGTAGTCACTTATAGTTGATATATTCTAATTTCGACTGTTGTTCAGTCTCTTCACAATGGCAAGCCCGGCTTTGTTTTTGATGTTTGCCCCTGCGCTTCTTAAATTGACTGAAAGCCACCAAAAGTGACATCTAGGGCATTATATTGGGTTGGGTGTGTATATCTTTGGGAATTGATGTGACATTTTTCGCTACTGATAGAGGTACAACTGGCGTTATCAAGCATACTGGCTTTCACAAATGCCAAAGCGTCCAATACACCACCAAAGTTGGAATAGATACATTGGAGTCTTTAAGTGGTTTTTGTTGGGTTTAGATTAGGAACTGTTGGTTTATCTTCACTAATAAGACTGATAATTCGCCAGTCAGATTTGGGGTGGGTATCGGTCAGGCTAGTATACATTGTTACCCTTCCATTAGGTTCAATGGTACTTAATGCAATGGCACGCCCTTCATAATGTTTCTGGTAGTCGTCAAAGGTAAATTCGTCTGACAAACATGTTGTCTTGATAGTCGCACCTTTAGCCGCGTAACCTGCCAATTTTGCATAGGTGATGCCATCATCGAACAGGCATAGTTTAGCAGCATAAGACTCTGAAACCTGGTGGCTTGCGCGCTGCTGGTTTTCATTAGCACTAAGGCCTAACACACTGCCTTTGCCCATTTCATGTTCAAAATGATAGGTTACCAGTGGGTTGAGTTGTTTGTAGGGCGACATAACCAACACAGTGCCAAATAAAGATAAATCTAAACTGCGTTCAGCATGTTCAGACATGGGGTTACCGAAGTAGGATGGGATATTGTCCATACGCGCCAACCTAATCGCTTCCCAGTTTGTATCGGCCAAGTGCACAGTAACATTTTGCACAATCAATTCTTTGGCAAATAATCTTGAAAATAACCCCCCTCCAAAAATCAAAAAACCATAAGGGGCAGGAGCTCTTTGACCGAGGCATTTAGCGACTTTAACCGAAGTAAGGCTTTGAATGACGACTGTAACAATGATAACCAAAAATACTAAGGGTACTAATAATTCAAATTGGCCGTAATCTAACGCCTCTAATTTCAATGCAAACAAAGCAGATACCGCTGCTGCTACTATACCCCGGGGTGCAATCCAGCTAAGAAGTGCCACTTCACGCCAATTTAAATTTGTCCCCAAGGACGATATAAATACAGATATTGGCCTAGCAACAAACATGATCACCAGCAAGACTACGACTGATCCCCAGCCTAAGTTAAGCATAGCGCTGAGTTCAATTCTTGAGGCTAGAAGAATAAACAATCCAGAAATCAATAATACACTTAAGGTTTCTTTAAATTCCAAAATATCATCGACTTCGACCCGTTTCATATTCGCCAACCATATACCCATGATTGTGACTGTTAATAAACCAGACTCGTGAGCAATCATATTAGAGCTTTCAAATGCACCCAACATTAAGGTTAATACTGCGGTATTCACTAAATAGTGCGGTATCCAGTTATTACGTAAAATAATGCCCATTAGGTAGCCCGAAAGGGCGCCAAAAACAACGCCGACTGAAATGGTTTTAGCAAAAGCAAATAAGGTATGACTTAGCGCATTTTGGGTAGACACTATGTATTCAAATACTAATACTGCTAACAATGCACCAATTGGGTCGATGACTATGCCTTCCCAGCGTAAAATGTTAGCTATTTTAGTGCTGGGTCTCACGGTTCGTAACATAGGTACAATCACCGTGGGTCCTGTTACGGTAACAATAGCACCAAACAAAAATGCCATCTCCCAAGACATACCCATAGCATAATGAGCAATAGGAGCGGCAATTATCCAAGTGATCAGGGCACCAACTGTGCACAGATTGCGAACCATTGAACCATGCCCTCCTAAATCTTTAAATTTCAGAGTCAGTGAACCTTCAAATAAAATAATAGCGACCGACAGAGACACTATTGGGAAGAGTAAGTCACCAAATAATATGTCCGCATTAATAATACCGGTTACTGGACCAACAATAATCCCTGCAATTAATAGCGGTAAAATAGCAGGAAGTTTTATTTTGTAAGCCAAAAATTGGCAGGTAATGGAAATAAGTCCCACCGCCACTAAGGAGATAATTGGATCGTTCAAGTGAATCCTAAACCATTTGGTATGTTTAAGACTTAGCTCATCACAGATAAGTAATTAAAATCAACCCATTAAACTCGATTTAGTTGTTAGTGATCAGGTAAACCATCACTAATATATTGTTCTGAGAATTAATCACTAGTAGAAAGTGTTAGTCCACTGCTTTTAGTTTGGTTAATACTTGCTGAAGTTGATATTTTTTATCTGTGACTATCGCTTCCAGAACCTCCAGCCTACCTTTAACCGCTGCTAACTCCTTTTGCATATTTTTCTTTTCAGAGTTATTTAGGTTGGCATTGGCTTTTGGTCTCATTTATGACTAATAAGTTTAAACCGTATGGGTGGCTAACGCTGGTGGTATATTTGCCGTATTTTTAGCAGGATCAAACACTGCACCTTGGCTATTATCCACAATACCAACATGCCAATAGGGATATAGAACCATTCTATTCTGTCTAGCCCAAAGGTATTCACAAGTAGTATATTTAAGCCTATTGTGAGTATCGCTGCCCGTGCCTTGGACATGTGTCAATTACGATTTCATTCAACTAAAGTGATAACCACCTGCTTATGTCACTATGAATGAAAAAAACACACGCTTGTGTTATGTCATAAATCTAAGTGTGAAAAACATCAGTATTAATGATGCTTGTGTATAACGACGTTAATCGTTAGCTTTTAGCTATTAACAATTTTATGACATTGATTATGCCAACTGAAAAACAAAAACATTACTCAACTTGCACGTTATGTGAAGCTATGTGTGGCATCGAGGTTACCACTCAAGGCAGAGATATATTGTCAATTGTAGGTGACAAATTAAATCCTTTTAGCGAGGGACACGTTTGTCCAAAAGCCATGGCACTAAAAGATTTATATGAGGATCCTGAACGTATTCGTACACCGATTGAGAAAACAGCTGATGGAAAAGGATGGAAGGAAGTCTCTTGGGATTATGCTTTAGACAAAGTGGCGAGTAACTTGTTTAATGTACAACAAAAACATGGTGTTGAATCTGTTGCTACCTATCTTGGCAACCCTAATGCCCATAACATGGGATCCATTTTATTTGGTCCTTATTTTTATAGGGCGCTGAAATCACACAATCGTTATTCAGCCACGTCAGTCGATCAACTGCCCCATCATATTGTGAGTCGTCAATTATTTGGGCATCAGTCACAAATCCCCATTCCAGATATTGATCATACCCAACATTTTATGATTATAGGAGGCAATCCGTTAGCCTCTAATGGCAGCATTATGACGGTGCCACATATCAAACGCAGATTAAATGCTATTCAATCACGTGGTGGTAAAGTGGTGGTAATTGACCCTAAAAAGTCTGAAACTGCTGAAATGAGTAGCGAACATCATTTTATCAAACCCGGTACTGACGCTCTATTGATGCTTGCGATGATCCATACCTTGTTTGAGAAACAACTTGTTTCGGCTGATGTATTGCTGGGTTTTGCTCCTGATTTATTAACGGTTGAAAAATACGTGATGGATTATCCCGCCAAACGAGTAGCTAAATTAATTGGTATGAGTGAAATTCAGATTATTGGTTTGGTTGAATCATTCTGCAAGGCGGGACCTGCTGTTTGTTACGGGCGAATGGGAGCTAGCGTGCAAGCATTTGGCACTCTTACTCAATATTTAATTATGTTATTCAATATGCTTACAGGTAATTTAGACAGACAAGGCGGCATGATGTTTACTCAACCGGCCGCTGACTTTTTACCTCATTCTGGTCGAGGATCTATTGCAAGTTTCCATACACGAGTGCGTAATTTGCCTGCTTTTGCAGGAGAATTTCCGGTGTCGGCTTTAGCTGAAGAAATGATCACTGAAGGCGAAGGGCAGATTAAAGCCATTGTAATAGGTGCGGGTAACCCCATTTTAACTACGCCTAATGGACAGCAATTAGATAAAGCCTTTGAGAATTTAGATTTTGTTGTGGCAGTGGATTTCTACATTACTGAAACCTCGCGCCATGCTGACATCATTTTACCACCAGTAACGGCATTAGAGCGTGACCACTATGATATTGTTTTCCATAATTTTGCGGTAAGAAATAGCACTAAGTTTTCACCCGCTATCTTTCCTCCTGCTGAAACGAGTAAAACTGATTGGCAAATATACCTTGGTTTAGCAGAGCGTTTGGATAAGTTAAATGGTTTACCTACTGATAAGTATCAAACACTTTGGCGAAAAGAGCCTAAAGGGGTTGTGGATGACTTACTGAAAACGGGTCGTTATCGTCATGAAAATGATGTGCTGAGCATTGATTTATTATTGAAAAAACCTCATGGAATTGATCTTGGCCCGCTGCAACCTGATTTACCCGAGGCTATTTTTCATAACGACAAAAAAATTAACTTAAGCTTTGACTATTTCATGGCTGATTTAACTCGCCTAGATAGACACTTCTTTTCCTCTGAACTTAAAGTGTCAGGGCTTTCTAATGATGATACTTTGCAACTGATTGGTCGTAGACACCTGAAAACTAATAATTCGTGGTTACACAACAGCCAACGTATGGTGAAAGGTACAAATAACGGTTTGTCGAGGTGTACGGCCCAAATTCATCCTGATGATGCGGGTAAACATAATATTCAAGACCAACAGATGATTACCGTCACTTCCAGGGTAGGTAAAGTATCATTACCCGCAGAAATAACAAAAAACATCATGCCTGGCGTGATTTCAATTCCTCATGGATGGGGACATAATAAAAAAGGTAGCCAGTGGCAAACGGCTGAACAACATGCAGGTGTCAGTGTGAATGATTTAACCGATGAAATGGTGTTAGATGAGTTGTCGGGTAATGCTGTTTTAAATGGTGTACCAGTAACGATTGAAGCTGCTTAGTCAAACATAAAAAAAGCCCGGAAAACTTCCGGGCTTTTTTTATGACGTTTTTAATCAGAAATAGAAGATTATCTATTTCTACCCATCTGATCATGACTACTCACCCAATGTCCTGCAATAACAGCACAACCTAATGAAATATCACCTGCAAGCACTGTTGCAGCAACAATTTCTGCAAACTTCTCGGCTTTACCTTTTCCCACACAACCTAACATTTGGAGGCATTCGTTTTGAGTGGGTAGTCCTGTTCCACCACCAAAGGTTGCCACAATTAGAGAGGGTAGTGTGACCGACATATAAAGATCGCCGTTGTCTAACAGCTCATGCGACAACATACCTGCATGAGATTCAACAACGTTTGCCTCATCCTGACCTGTGGCAATATATAAAGAGGCAATGCCATTGGCTGAGTGAGGACCGTTATATGCGGCACCTGCCATTTGCGCGCCAGTGTTAGCTAACACGGAAGCACCAGCAAGCATTTTGGTATCGACTTTCATGACGCGGGCTAACACTTCCTTTTTAAGTACTACCTCAGCAATTACCCGTTTGCCTCTTGAGTGCAACATATTAAGGTGAGAGTGTTTTTTGTCGGTATCCATATTACCAGATAACATATACATACAAGGAATAGGCGAATTGGCTTTTATCCATTCACAAGCCACTAAAGTAGCTTTACCAACCATGTTTTGCCCAGCAGCATCACCTGTGGTGTAATTAAAGCGTAAATATTTAGTTTTTGACACCGACCATTGCTGAATATGTTCAAGCTTACCGACGCTAGTAGTGGTCTCTGCGGTTGCTTTGATTATTTCAAAATTTTCTTCTATCCAATGACCGAAATCTCTCGCTTCTCGCGCGTCTTTAAAAATAAAAGCGGGAGCCCGTTGCATAAAACCTTCAACAACAGTGGTTTTTACTCCACCACATTCATTGATCACCCGCATTCCACGACTATAACTTGCGACTAATGTACCTTCGGTGGTGGCAAGAGGCACGTAGAATTCGCCCTTTGCATGTTCGCCATTGACTAAAACTGGACCTGCGACACCCACTGGCATTTGCACGATACCGATAAAGTTTTCAATATTGCCTGGTAATACTGCAGGATCGATACTAAATTGCCCTGTATGAGTCAGTTCTGCACCAGTTTTTTGTTCGATAAATTGTCTACGGATCTCGGCCATTTCACTAGTATGGTCATTTTCTGAATTACGTGGGATTCGGTTATCATCACTCATTAACTATTCCTTCTATTTTATCGTGTGATTAAATTACAGTATTTACGGATCATTTCACTTTAATATTCACACGGTTAGCTAAAGATGACAAAGGAAATGTGATGACGAAAATCAAATAGTTGGTATTTAATTCATGAATGGGTCTACTTTGTTTTTGTACGGTTATTGTTATCTCGGCTTTTTTTTATTACTTCATCGTCCACAGGCATGTGTGTGGTTTTGGCCAAACGGTCGTAGAGTAATACATTGACTGTAGCTGCCAGATTCATGCAGCCGATTGTTGGGATATAAACCACATGCTCACATTGATCGACTATCCCTTGCTCAATTGACCCATCCTCAGGACCAAATATATACAAGCAATTTTCAGGATGAATAAAATTAGGCAGTGGTGTTGCACCTTCGACCAGTTCTACAGCTACTTTTGTAAGATTTTTGTCTGTTGTTTTACAAATTATCTCATCAACATGACTGACTTTAATATCTAAATGTACATTTTTGGTGTCAGTTTGGAATGCTTTGGCCCGCGCATAGCGCTCACCTGTATATCGAATGCTTTGTGCCTGATAACAACCGGCAGCACGCAGAATGCTACCCATGTTTTCTGGGCTTTTGGGATTGATAATAGCTAAGTGTATTGGCACGTTACTGTCCTAATATATTGTCGATGCTGATCAGTTCTTGTTGAGTAAATTCTAAGTTATCCAAAGCCGCCACACAGTCTTCAATTTGACTGACTTTACTCGCTCCGATAATAGCACTTGTGACAGCTTGATTGTTTAGTACCCAAGCTACCGCCATTTGTGCCAGAGATTGCTCTCTTTGTTCAGCTAGTTTATTGAGTTGAATGACTTTGGTTATTTTCTCTTGATTGATATTTTCTTCGGTTAAATAAATCTGTTCGCTGCGGGAGGCGCGTGAACCCTGGGGAACACCTTTAATATACTTATTTGTTAAAAAACCTTGTGCTAACGGAGAGAATACAATTGAGCCAACCCCTTCTTCCAACAAAACGTCTGTCAATCCGTCTTCTATCCATCTATCAAACATATTATAACTAGGTTGGTGAACCAGCAGAGGTGTGCCTAAATCTTGTAAAATACGCATGGCTTGTTTGGTATGAACCGGTGAATAGCTGGAAATTCCCACATACATGGCGCGACCGGAACGCACAATATAGTCCAACGCTTGCATGGTTTCTTCAAGTGGTGTGTCGGGGTCATAACAGTGTGAATAAAACACGTCAAAATAATCAAGCCCCGTGCGCTTTAGACTTTGATCACAGCTGGCGATTAAATATTTGCGTGAACCACCAATACCGTAGGGTCCAGCCCACATATCGTATCCTGCTTTACTGGATACCAGCATTTCATCTCGATAGGGCTTAAAGCTTTTTGCCATAACCTGACCAAAGGTCGATTCGGCAGAACCAAAAGGAGGGCCATAATTGTTGGCTAAATCAAAATGATTAATGCCTAAATCAAATGCACGGTGTAGCATGTTTTGAGCATTTTGAGGCGAGTCTACAGCTCCAAAATTTTGCCATAATCCTAACGATATGGCGGGTAACTTAAGACCGCTTTTACCACATCGACTGTAAGACATGTTTTCATATCTACCACTAGCCGCTAAATATTGCGGATTAGGATCAGTTTTTATCATTAAAAGTTACCCAGTATAAAAATTTGAGCTAGCCTAAACCAAAGTAAGCTAATTCTCAATTTACCTTGCACATATTGTGACAACATTCGAGGAGAATTGGGGTTTCACGAAATTAAGTATCTTATTTTAAAGGAATAACAGATGAAATTTGATTCGTTAATACAGTCGATAGATATGGGGCATTGTCAAGATCATCAGCAACGTGAAGCATTATTTGGCTTAGTGTTGTTTTTGATTGTTGCTGATGGCGTGAACTCAGAATAAGAAACTGAATTTATGCGCAAATGGCTAGATACCATTAAATGGCGTACCGATGTGACTAAAGATGATTATTACACCATGACTGTGCTGAAATGTTATGCCGCTATTAAAACTAATACAGTAGACGATTATCTAACCCACAGAGCCCAGTTGTTAATTGATGATGACATGAAACAACAAGCTATGCAGTTAGTCAGGAATGTTGCTATTGCTGATGTTGAACTGAACGCAGCAGGACAACAGGTTATTAACCTGTTGTCTGAGGTCTTAGAAAAATAAATCTTATTGAGGTGATAATGAGAGTAATTTTGATGGATGTTTTTTTAAGATTTATTTTTTCTCGGAAAAGCTTTTAACCAGAATGCTATCTCGAATATAAAGCCAATGAGCAAAAGTCCAATCAGACTAGTAAAGTTGCCAATGCTATAAAAACAAATTGCTGCTATGGCTAGTAATGTTAAAACAATCCACCTGCTTAAATGATTCATTATGTTCTGCGGCTCTCTAAATACTTATGATGCGATTGACCATATGTTTGCTGTTAGTGATCATGTCGATGGTTTTTGCTCTAAGTTTTAGCAGTAATAAATAAACGAGTGGTACCAATACCAAACTGGTTAATGTAGAAAATATTAAACCACCAATAATTGAAATGGCCATGGGCGAGTAGGGGGGGCCATCGCCACCAATTCGGGTGCTGCCTATTGCTAATGGTACTAAGCCTAATACTGTTGTGGCCACGGTCATTAGTATTGGTTTAACACGCGTTAAACACGCTTCGATGATCGCTTGTTGTACCTTATAACCCCCATTGATTAGCTGATTTATCCTATCCACCAGCACAATGCCGTTATTCACCACTATTCCCATCAGTATTAACATGCCAATCATAGTCATAATCGACATATCTACACCCGTCGCAAACAAGGCCCAAAATACCCCTGTCATTGAAAATAAAAGAGAGGTGATCACCGCTGTGGGCAAAAGTAATGACTCAAACAAAGCCGCCATCACAATGTAAATCATAATTAAGGCCAATAGCATATTGGTTTGCATGGCATCTTCATTTTGGTTTTGGCGTTTAATGCTGCCATCAAATGTCCAATCATAACCTGTGGGTAGCTTGATATGTTGCATCACACCTTCAATACTTTTTTGAGCCTCTTGCAAGGTAAAGCCATCTTGTAAATTGCCGCCAATGGTAATCGAGGTTTGACGATAGCTACGGTTAATTTCTGAGAGTCTTGGTTTGACATCTAATTTAGCAATCATATCTAATGTGACACTTTGGCCCGATATTCGGGTGATAGTTAAGTTTTTTAGGGCGTCGACTGAATTTTGTAACCCTTGGTCGTACATTAATTGAATACCCACCTCACCATTTTCCCCATGGCGAAAGGTGCGCAGGTTAGCACCTCGCAGTGCAGTAGAAACGACCCTAGAAATATCTCTGGTATTAAGCCCAAAACGAAACGCCTTTTGCCTGTCTATGACAATCTGCAATTCCTGTTTTTGGCGACTAGTATCAGCTTTGACCTCTGAAAGGCCTTTAACATTAGTCAATATTGGAATGATTTGTTCAGCTATTTGTCCAAGTTTTTCAGAAGAGTCACCTACGATAGTCATTTGAATACCACCGCCGTTACTTTGATCCCATTGAAACGAAGGTTTCGCCCTGACAAACTTAGGCAGGTTATCAGTGATTTGCTTTTTGACTTTCGACTGTGACACTGGCATGTCATCAATTAGGGTAATACCTGATACAGCAAAACCTGCAGTGTAATAAGTGTAAACCTGTTTGATATGAAATTTCTCTTGATTGGCATACAAATATTTCTCCATTTTACTAACGGTTTTTTCGACTTCCTCTAAACTAAAGCTGCCTTGAATGTCATAGTTCAACCAGACTCGGCTTTGGTCATCGTTGTTATCATCATCACTGGTAACGTGTTGCATCGGCAGTGCTGTACTAGCCAATATCAATATAGCAATTAAGCTGGTTTTTCCTTGGTTATTAAGGGACCAAGTAAGAATGTTTTTATAGTAAGTTGCCATTTTCCCAAGTGTTTTTGGTCGTTTGCTATTGTCACTTTTAACTACCTTGATTTTAATTTTGCTGGAAAGTAGAGGGATTAGAGTTTGAGATATCAATAACGAGGCAAATAATGAGATACAGATTGCAATGGCAACATGCTCTAGAAAGATTGTGATGTTGACCTTAGCACCAACAATATTAGGTAAAAAAACAATAGCAGTGGTGATGGTCCCAGCGATGACGGCTAAACTTACCTTACCCACACCGGCTTTTGTGGCGGCAATGATATCTGGATTTCTCTTCTTTTCCTGTGCGATGCTTTCAGTCACCACGACGGCATTATCTACTAACATACCTACCGCCAACATCAGCCCCATCATAGACAATATATTAATGGTATAACCCATCATGTACATGCAGCCTAAGGTAATACAAATACTAAAAGGCACTGATAACACCACTAATAATGTACTCGTTACATCACGAAGAAAGGCGTAAAGAACAAGTAGTGATAATAATGCGCCAATCATACCGGCATTGAGCAGGTCGGAAAGAGACTCGGTGACACTCTCTGCTTCGTTTTGCATAATAAACAAGTGGATGCCATTAAAAGCTGGATTTGAATTAGCGTCATCAATAACCTTCAATACTTTGCTGGATACCTCGACCATATTGCTGTTCGATTCACGAAAAATGTTAAAACCTACAGCATAGGACTGGTCCAAATGCCGACCTTCAGTACGTTTGGGTTTTTCGTATTTTACCAAGGCAATATCGCTAAGGCGCACGCCCTTTTTAACCATCAAGTCACGGATTTCCTGTAAGTTAGTAAACTCACCCTGAGGGTTGACTGTGATTTTTTTATCAACATCTGAGTCAATAAAACTGCCTGCTGTAAGGGAAAAGTTGGCATCACTTAAAGAACTCGCCAATTCATTGGTATCAACCTGCAGCGCAGCCATAAGTTGTTGATCTAAACGAATAGATATTTGTTTTTTTGTGACGCCGTAAAGTTCAACTTTAGATACGCCTGGCACTCTTTCGATTGGCCGTTTTAAGTTACGGTCAAGTAAGTCGTAGGCGCTAGAAATGTCTCGTTCGCTGGACACTCGCAATGAAAAAATTGGCATGTCGTTGGTATTAAACTGATATACCAATATCCGCTCTACATCGTCGGGCAAGTCTGTTCGTATTGCATCTATTTTTTCTCTTGCTTCAATGCCTTTGGCTTTTAGGTTCTCATCCCAAGCAAACTGCAACTGGATTTCAGCACCTTCCTCAGAAGAACGAGAACGCAAACGTTCGATGCCAGACATAGTGGCTAAAGCTTCCTCTACTGGCCGGGTGATCATTTTTTCTACTTCCACCGGTGTCGCATCATTGTAAGGAATACGAATAGAGATTTCGGGAATATCAATGCTGGGGAATTTTTCTAGTGGCAATAGCTGACTGGATATAATGCCAAATACCAACATAGATAAAAACAACATCATAATGGTGACAGGGCGGCGCATGGCAAAGTCCGCTAATGCGGAACCCGCACTTTCGAACTTATCCATAAATTGTCTCCCCAACATCTGTGCTTATTGGCAATTGCTCTGATTGTTGATCAAATTGCTTACGGTCAAATAAACTGTAAATTACAGGAATAAAAAACAAGGTAAGTAGGGTGGCAAAAAGTAAACCATAAATAACAGTGATGGCCATAGGGATTCGAATTTCAGCTCCTTCTCCTAAACCCATTGCCATAGGTAATAATCCTAATGAAGTCGTAAGTGTGGTCATTAAAATTGGTCGTAGTCTGCTTTGTGCAGCTTCGATGATAGCTGCAGTTTTTTCTTGCCCTGAAGCGCGTAATTGGTTGATTCGGTCAATTAACACTATGGCATTATTCACTACGATACCTGCTAGCATAATGAGCCCAATAAATACCACTACGCTGATATTGGTACCTGACAGATACAATCCATAAATAGACCCCGCGCAAGCTAATGGCACCGTAAATAAAATCAGTAGTGGGTGTAATAATGACTCAAATTGAGAGGCCATGACCAGATACACTAAAAATATCGCCAGGGCTAAAGCAAACTGTAAAGATTGAAAACTGTTTTCCATTTCTTCACTCTGTCCGGCTACTTTAGCTAGCATGTTTAAAGGTAATGTTAATGAGTCGATATGTTGTTGGACGGCTAATACCGCTTCATTTAAATCACCAAAATTTAAATTGGCTGAAACCACTGCAACCCGTTCTTGACCTATACGTGTGATTTCACTTGGACCAATTGACATACTTATATCCGCCACGGCCTCCAAAGGGATAGATGGGCTAGCACCGGGGTTGACGATCATTTGGCCGATATCAGCAATGGAATCTCTTTGTTTTTCAATTGTTCTGACTAAAATGTCGACTTTGCGGTCTTCAATACTGTATTTAGTCGCTATTTCGCCACCAATTTTTGCAGAGATAAGTTTAGAAACATCGGGTGCATTGATACCAAGCTGGGCGAGTTTTCCATGGTCGAATTTGATTTTTAGTTCTGGATTACCAGACTGTAATGAGGACCTTACATCGGCGAATCGTTTATCACCTTGCATGATAAGTTCCATCTTTTGGCTGTATTTTGTCAAATTTTTAAGATCATAACCCACGATATGCACTGCTAAAGGTGTCGCAAAGGTAAACAATGCAGGTTTACCAAACTTACTCTGAACACCCGCTTGTTGTGACAAATAACCACGCATTTTGTCTATTACCAGTTGAGTTGTATAAACAGATCTATTGGGTTGCATCACCACATTTAGCTTGCCCCAATATTCACCCCCTTGACTGGCTGATACATTCATTAAACTTCCCGTCCCCGCTAGAGCATAGGTGCGCTCTACGCCGTCAAGTTCAGCTGTAAAGTTAGCTAAGTCAGCAATCACTCGATCGGTGTTTTCTAACTGAGAGCCTGTTGGCAAGTTGATCTCGACAAAAAACTCACCTTGGGACATATCAGGGATCAGCTCCATTCCTAGTTTAGGTAGTAATAAAACTGACGCTAAAGAAACGGTAATCACACCAGTCAACACTACCAGACGAACACGTAATGCCTGTTTAAGCGCAGCCAAATAGGTTTTTTCGATTTGCACAAAGCTTTTATCAAATATCCATAACAGCGGACGGAATAACGTTCCCAACACTTTGCTTGACACTCTAAACACCAAAACAATTAAAGATGTAATCAGAAAAGGAATAAAATGGAAAATCAGTTGCACTACCCAATAAAAAGGCAATGATAAGTAATGAAATAACCAGCCTATTTTGGATGTTGGAATGGTTTTGTCGAGGCTTTCACCTAAATCTAAGCTTTGCTCATTGTTTGTTGCCTCATTGGATTTCTCTCTTGAGGCCAACATCGGTATTAACGTTAGTGCTACTACTAGCGATGCAGCCAAGGCAAAAGTAACGGTTAACGCTTGGTCACTAAAAAGCTGACCGGCTATGCCTTCAACAAATACTAATGGAAAAAATACTGCCATGGTTGTCAATGTTGATGCGATGATGGCCATCGATACTTCTTTGGTGCCTATGATTGCAGCTTGTTTAAAATTTTTGGTTTTGGTTTTATGCTGAGCAATGTTTTCTAATACCACTATGCTGTTATCTACTAGTAGGCCAATAGCCAGCGCTATACCACCCAAACTCATGATATTAAGACTAATATCATTGCCATACATAAGGTTAAAAGTCGCGATAATGGAGACAGGAATTGAAATAGAAATAATCAAGGTTGACCAAATGTTTTTAAGAAACAGATACAACACCAACATTGCCAGCAAACCACCAATAATGGCTGCTGATTTTACCTCGTCAATTGCACTAGCAATAAACCTAGATTGATCATACACCAACTGTAACTGATATTGGCTGGGTATATCATTTTGCAACTGGGCAATACGAAACTGTATATTTTGTGCAACTTGTACTGTGTTAGCATCGCCTTCTTTATAAATAGCTATTTCTACGCCTTGAAAACCATTAAAGCGGTTCATAGAGGTAGGCTCTTTGTGGGAGTCTTGTACTGTGGCAATGTCGCCTAATCGAATGTTTTTCCCTTCTCGATTAGCGATAAACAAGTCACGTATATCATCTAAGGTTTGAAATTGATTTAAGGTGCGCACCAAATATTCTTGTGAACCATCTTTTACGCGTCCTCCAGAGGCATTGACGTTTTCATCTTTTAAACGTTTAATGATTTCTCTTACTGTGATGTTCAGTTGACTGGTTTTTTGTTGGTCAACCAGTACCTGAATTTCATTTTCTAAGCCGCCACCTACTTTGACAGATGCCACGCCCACTACTGATTCTAGTTGCCGTTTGATTTGTTCCTCGGCGAATATACGCAGTGCTTTTATACCTTGATCGGTTAATGCTATCTGCTGGCTGTCTTTAGTTTTTGTGGTGTCTTGTGTTGCTAGGGACTTTGCACCTGTCTTATTATCTGTAACTTCAACACCACCTAAGCCAAATCGCATGACTGGATCTAAACTAGGATTAAAGCGTAGTAATAATGGCTTTTTTATATCTAAAGGTAATTGTAGCGTGTCTAGTTTTTCACGCACTTCAAGACTGGCTAAGTCCATATCTGTGCCCCACTCAAACTCAAGTAACACATCAGATTGACCCGCCTTCGAGGTTGAAGTGACGGTGCGTACACCTTTAACCACACCTATAGTTTCTTCAATGGGTTTGGATACTAGTTGTTCTATTTCTCCCGGTGCTGCGCCAATATAATCTGTGCGGATAGTCAGGGTCGGGTAGGACAATTCAGGTAACAGATTTATCGCCAGACGCGATAGTGAAACCATACCAAATAAAATAACTGCAAAGGTAAACATCCATACTGTGACTGGCCGTTTGACAGCAATCTCAACAATGTTCATAAGACGCTCCTTAACCTTTAACTAACTGATTGGAGGTTTTCTGAGCTAGTTCTAAAGGTTCGTTTTGACTAACGTCATCATTAACAATGTCAACAGGAGCCTGATCCCTAAGATTCTGATGACCTGTGATAACCACTTTTTCATTGCCTGATAAGCCACTTAATATTTCTACCACTTCACCTTCTTGATAACCAACTGTGACGGCTTTTTTGCTTGCAATGCCATCTTTGACAACAAACACATTGATACTATCGTCTATAGCCAGTAACGCTTTACGTGGAAGAAGTACCACATTCTGTTTCGTGTCGTAATTGAGTTTAACTTGGGCAAACATGCCTGATTTGAGTAAGTTATCAGGGTTGGATACCCGTAATGTGACTTTAAATGTCCCTGTTTTTGAGTCAATAACTGGGCTAATACGTTCGACAAAAGCATGTATGTCGTCACCATCAAATGCAGTTAGATTTAAAGAGGCTTGTTGTTCTTTATGCACTTTAGATAGTTCTTTTTCAGGTAAATAGACGATTCCGTATAGTTCTTTTTGTTGAACGATATGGAACATTCTTTCACGTTGGAAAGACTCGCTTAAATTACCTACTTTAGCGTTTTGTTCAGCGATATAACCGGATATTGGTGCTGTTATTGTCGCTTCATTTAAATCCAGTTCAGCGAGGGAACGAGTAGCTTTAGCTGATTCATATTGAGCTGTCAGTTTGTCATAAGTATCGTCACTGACTAACTGCTTGTTGTATACCTTATTAATCTTTGCCAACTCTTTTTCAACACCCACTAAGTCTGCTTTTGCTCGGTCTAGATTTAGGTGATAACGACGGGGCTCTATTTGTGCCAATATTTGGCCTTTTTCAACATAGTCTCCTTCTTCTACATAAATATGTTCGATGATCCCAGACGCTCTTGGTACGACAAATGCTTCTTCTTTGGCTTCTAACACAGCAGTAGTCGCGTAATTTGAGGAGATATGACCTATCGATAATGGCGCGACTTCTACAGGAACTGATATCACCAATTCTTGTTTACTGTCTTCAGTTAATGCTTCTGCTTCGCCACAACTACTGAGAAGGCTAACTGAGAGTAATATAGGCAATATCATGAGTAATCTAAGACCTACTTTTTTGTTTGTTATAATTAAATCCATTTTGGGTTCCCTGAAACGCAAGCGTAAAGTTAAAAGTGGCTGTGTGTATTTGCACATGTTGCCGGATAGTTAGCATTGACTATGCCAATCCAATAAAAGTCATATAAAACAACAGGATAGTGAAATAAATCGAATGTGATATGAGTATAAAATTTTAACCATTAGTTATATTCACCATTTGTTGGTGTAAATGATTAATTTCTTAGATCTAAAAATATAACCCTCTTGATTAACTGATCTATTGGTAAGGTAAGCACAACAGTTTTTGATGGTTCAATAAAAGTGAATTTATGAAAAACATAAAAAAATAGTATTAAGGCATCCGCTTTCAGCAAGTATTAATGAATGGAACATAGTTATCACTTGCGGTTGCCTGCAGTTCAGGTACTAAAGATACCTCGCAATGCCAAGAAGTCTGAAAAACAAGAAATGTTAAAGATAGCAGTGAGTCGGCCGATTGAGATTGACCTAATAAGGGAATTGAACGCTGATAAATAGAGCTTGGCTAAGACGTCAACATCCCATTTTCGGCAGCTACGTTTCAGTGTTGAAGAGTCATCTGTTGAGCAGCGCGAAAACTACTAATATTATATCGAGAATGTTATCAAGTTGGTGTTGCAGTATCCTATTTCAGCTTTCTCGATAGATGAAAACACAGGCAGTTGCACTATTATTCATAGAATGATCAATCAGTATTCATAGAATGATCAATCAGGGCATGTTCCCCCCTGAAGATGCCATAATGATTGAGGAGTTTATCAACTATTTTGATAACGACTATACACAACAAAATGAATATGAAAATGACGTGCCTTTTAATATCTATATGGCGATAGCCACGTCACCGTAGGCAGAAAAACCGCACATTATGCGTATCGGTTTAAAAGACATTAGTCTAAATCTTCATTAGATTAGGAGGCGAATTTACTACTTTTTTTAGATGTGTCTGGCTTAACTATTAGAATAATAACTGGCAATATAATAATTACAGATTTAGGCATGAGTGCATTGTGCGTTAATATACAACAAACCTTGTTTGAATATTAAAAATTAATACCTAAGAAGTTATCCAGAATTCAAAATAACTAAAAATTCTTTAGTGTTAATAGAAAAGCAACGAAAACAATTAAAAAGCGGCAAATGATGTTGTTCCATAAAATTTATCTTTGAAAAAAAAGAGAGGGTTACATTGAAAATTTGGGTAGATGCGGATGCATGTCCAGTGGTAATAAAGGATATTTTATTTCGTGCTGCAGAGCGTAAAAAGATTGAAACTATTTTTGTGGCCAATCAATATATTCGTACCCCCGGGTCTAAGTTTATTCGCTCTATGCAAGTTAGTGCTGGTTTTGATGTGGCTGACGACGAAATAGTGCGGCAAATTGAAATCAATGATTTAGTGATCACCAGTGATATCCCTTTAGCTGCAGAAGTGATTGAAAAGGGTGGCCAAGTATTAAGCTCAAGAGGAGAACTGTTTACCACTGAGAACATACGCGCACGACTCAATATCCGCGACTTTATGGACACTATGCGCGCCAGCGGTGAACAGTCAGGCGGCCCGGCCCCTTTAAATCAAAGTGATAGGCAGAATTTTGCTAATCATCTGGACAGGATACTCACTGCAAATATATAAAGATCTGGGCGTGAAAGTGTAGGTGTAGGTGTAAAACACCTTCACTTTCAATATTCAAATTATTTATCCTAAACAGGCATATTAATGTGCAAGATTTTAACCTTATTCCCCGAGTAACCATTTCACACACACCAACATTGCTAGAACGGTTACCTAGATTATCTAATGAATTAGGATGCAATTTATTTATAAAACGTGATGATTGTACAGGTCTCGCTGGAGGTGGAAATAAAGCGCGTAAGCTTGAATATTTGATAGCAGATGCCCAACAAAAAGGTGCTGATATCTTAGTAACTGTCGGCGGTTTTCAGTCAAATCATGCAAGACAGACTGCAGCAGCTGCAGCCAAATTTGGTTTTGATTGTGAATTGGTATTGGAAGATGTCACAGGCACTCCAAAAACGGATTATTACAACAATGGCAATATGTTACTCGATAGTTTACTTGGGGCTAAAATTCATAGATTAAACTTAGGTGAAGACTGTAATCACTATGCTGAAGCTTTAATCAATACACTAAAAAGTGAAGGGCGAAAACCTTATTTTATTCCAATGGGTGGCTCGAATGTGATTGGTAGCTTAGGTTACGTGCGCTGTGCTAATGAAATTTTACAGCAGATAGTCACAGAAGATATTCAGATCGATCAAATTGTTTTAGCTACTGGCAGTGCTGGTACACAAGCGGGTTTATTAGCCGGGCTTATTGCTGCAAAAGTGAATATACCGGTACTTGGCATTACGGTTAGTCGAACAACTGAAGGTCAGCAGCAATTAGTAGATACGTTGCTTAGGGTAATATTAACGCAACTTGGTATAAACCCTAATGAAGCTCAGGGGAGAGTTGTGACTAATGGACATTATTACGGCGAAGGTTACGGTATACCAACATCATCAATGATTAAAGCAGTTAAGCGCTGCGCGCAACTTGAAGGACTTTTGTTAGACCCCGTTTATACAGGAAAAGCAATGGCAGGTTTTATCGATTTGTGTGCCAAAGGTGTGATTAAAAAAAATAGTGATCAGTTATTTTTACACACTGGCGGCAGTCAAGGACTCTTTGGTTACCGTGAAATGTTTTTATCGTAATGATAATTTTTTTTAGCTGATATCTAGTTTATATTCTCAGCTGATACTAAGAACACAATTAATAAGTTACTAGCCATAAATGAAGTATCAACTCTTTAATTTAAATCTCGATAAAATAGTAATAGATACCCAGCTAAGTTTACTCTAAAGGTTTACCAAAATGGTGGTTGCCTTGCATCAGTATTCTACATAAATTGAAGCATGTAGCACCCAATATGAGTTTGGTGATTTTCATCACAATCTGGCGATAAAACGTAATAACTCGTTTTATATATATTTTACAGGGATATGGTGTGTTTAACCCGCTGATTTTATTGGGGTTTTTTTTGGCTTTAAACTTGCAAAGTTTAACTGAAGCGTATAACTCACAACATTTTCATCAGGAGAATCAAATGAACGAAAAAACTAAAGCAACATTAACTAATCTGGATACCTGGAAAAGAGGTTTATTTATGATCGTTTTTGCCATCATTTCTGGGGTGGCAAAATTGGTCGTTACCTTAGTGGCTGTTTTTCAATTTATAACACTTCTCTTTAAAGGGCAGACGAATGAAGCAGTGATACCTCTGGGTCAGAACTTGAGTACTTACCTGTATCAAATTACCTTATTTCTAACCTTTAAAACCGATGAAATGCCATTCCCTTTTTTCCCTTTTCCAGATGGAACACCGGGATCAAAAACTAATAAGGATAATAAGGATAATAAGGATAATAAGGATAATATTACCACTACTGAAGCTAGTACAAAAGATGATGGAGCGTTACTTGATGACGCAGATAAGGATGATATTGAGATGGAAAAAGGTACAAAAACTGATCCATCTAATGAGTGAAAACTATCAATAGTAAATAGTGAACCTAAAAAAGGGTAGGGGCTGCCTCTTTATGATGCTATTAATTACATATCTGCATTATATTTTTTGTATGAATTAGAACTTCCATGCTGTTGCCGACACGTTTCAAAATATTATCTTTTATAGTTGATTATTCAATTGTTCTTTCTAATAAAGTTAATATCTAAATAGGAGTAATAAACTGCTCCTAATTTTTTGATGGTTGCACACCTTTCAAGCCCTTAGATGACAGCCAGGATAGTATCGATAAATATCAGATCAAAAATATTTTAACAACCTAGCTCAATGCTAAACTTGTTATTATCTGCTTTGCAAACCTCGGTTACATGATGAAAGTAATATTCAAAATATGTATGTTTGATAGATCAGATTTATTTAGCACACATGGACTCTAGTGGAAGCCGATTTCATTTATACGTTGCTATGGGTATTTAGGACAAGATTGACGGGATTAGAATGAAGGAGTTTAATTTTCTGATAAGATACTGCAAAATTTTTAACAGTTATATTTATGTCGTTAGTAACACTACAAACCTGCCATGCTACTTTTGCCAATCATTTTCATTTAAATATTGATTCTCTTACGTTAAAACCGTTACAACACACCGTTGTCTTAGGGTCAAACGGCAGTGGGAAATCTGCACTGGCGGCATTGGTTGCTGGTGAGGGGGAATTGTTAAATGGGCGCCACCAAGTGACGGCTAACATTGCTTGGGTGTCGGTTGAGCAACAACAAGCGTTAATCGAAGCTGAGAAGCAAAAAGATTGCGCTGACATTTTAGATATCATTCCTATTGCGACCACAGTAGAAGAAATATTATTGGAAGGTTTACACCTTGATGTCATCGAGCAAAAATTACTGGCACGAGTGAGTGAAGTTTTTGCTCTTAAAGACATGTTACAGCGGCCATTTCGGGCTTTGTCTACTGGGGAAACCCGCAAGTTACTGTTAGCCAAAGCATTAATGAGTCAACCTGAATTATTGATTCTGGACGAACCATGGGATGGATTAGACAAGCAAGCTTGCATTGACTTTAATGCGCTACTTCAGGAAATATCCACAGAAACTACTTGTATCTTAGTACTCAATCGTTTGAGCGAGGTGCCTAGCTTCTGTCAGCAGTTAGTGTTGATGCAATCAGGAGCTATTCAATGGCAAACACCCATTAATGACGATTTAGCTGAACAACTCACCCATATCAGTCAGCTGCAACATATGCAGCAACAAGACTTAGTATTACCAGACAAAGACAGCGAAAGTTTTGCACCTCATCCGTTAGATGCCAATGCGCCTTTGGTGAAGTTAATCAATGTAAAAGTGAACTACACTGAAAACATTGTATTTAGTGGGCTGAACTGGACCATTCAACCACAACAACATTGGCAAATAAGCGGCCCAAATGGTTCTGGCAAAACCTGTCTATTAAATTTGATCACCGGAGATCACCCACAGTGTTATGTGAATGATATTTATGTGTTTGGTTTTCAGCGTGGTAGTGGTGAAAGTATTTGGCAGATAAAACAGTACATAGGGTATTTATCTAACGCGTTTCATTTAGATTATCGGGTTAATTGTTCATTGTTACATGTTGTATTGTCAGGCTTTTACGACAGCATAGGTATGTATCACCAAGCCACTAAAAATCAAATAGTACTAGCTGAACAATGGTTGGCGTTAATGGGGTTAGAAAAACACACTGCTTCGCCTTTTCAAGAATTATCTTTTGGTGATCAACGTTTAGTTTTACTTGCTCGCGCCATGACCAAACACCCAGCCCTACTAATTTTGGATGAACCTTGTAATGGCTTAGATGATATCAATCGACTAAAAGTATTAGCTTTAATTGAATTACTGGCTAAAGAAGGGCGCACCACTTTATTGTATGTGAATCATCATCAAGAAGATGCGATCCCAAGTATTAAAAACCATTTGTCGATGGCAGATTTTAATCCTTAAAGTGTATTCGATAATTCTCGAACTGAGACTTGTAAATAATAAGTTCTGATTTTGTCTAATAGGTATTTATGAGCTATTTGCAGAGCAAAGACTAAGTCATTCAAAATATTAGCATTGCTGAATTAGTAAATATTAGAAGCGTTGAATATCAAACATAAGTTAATGCCATTTACTTCATAATGCACATTGTCAAAACACGGGGTTAAATGAAAGGCATATACTCTTTTCATTTGATACTGACTATGTTTTAACTTTTTTATTCCTTGAACGCGTTTCAAACTAAAGACGTTATGGAAATTACTGGCTATTCAGCTCTAGGTGCTCTTGCAGTAATGCAAGCAATCGATGTGGTGTGAAGATTTCAATCCAATATTGATTAGGATTTTTGATAAATACAATACCTTAAGTAATGTGGTTATCAAGCTTACTAAATAGTTGCTTATTGAGACATTGAGTTTTGTTGACTTCGATATACACCTGAGATTTGGTGAGTTAACGTGTAATAACTTGAGGTTTATAATTTATTAACACTATAAGTGATTCAGTTCTTATTTAGGTATCTTTTTGGCTTCTATCTTTAAATATATTGATGGCAAAAAAGATAGCCACTGCGAAGTACACCAAAAAATTCTAAATATAAAAGAGGGGTAGATTCTCGTTTTATTCTTTCTTAATCCCGAAAAAACACTTCGGGCAACTGTTTCAGTCGTTTGGCTTGGAAATGGTGTTTTGCTGCCGGCAGACCGAAAAAACTCTGTTCGAGTTGCAATGGGGTACACTAAAACAATCTCTTGCTTGCTTGTCGATTCCCACTTCTGGGTTTCAGCGAAAGAGTGTAACGCTGCTTTTGTTGCTGAGTACAACGCATATCCGGGTAGGCCTAAGTAAGCCATTGCAGATGAAGTCATCACAATTCTAAAGGGATGACCTTTATTTAATTGCTTCAACTTTTGCCAACTATATATAGGCGATAGGGTATTAAGAGAAAATATTTTTTCATTTCTTAGCCAATCGGGCTCAGCTCGTGAAGATAAATTCTCAAAGTAAGCAAAACCTGCATTTGCAAAAAACAAGTCACAACTATCCCAACGCAATGCTATTTTTGTGAAAAGTAAATCTGATCCAGTTTGAGTCGATAGGTCTGTGTCAATAAACTGTAATTTTTCGTTCTGACTAAATCGAGATTGAATAGTATCGGTATTTAAGTCAACGGCAATAATATCATGTTCATTTTCAATTGATTGCTCTAACAGTGCTAACCCTATACCTGAATTTGCCCCAGTAATGACAGTACGTTGATTACGACCCATTCTACTATTTTACCTTTATATTATTTTTTCTTGGATCGCTTCTGGAAAACCCATGGAAAACCCATCAACAATAGATGCAGCCAAGATAGTTTGGTTACTAAGATCAGGAAAACTGTGCCCATCTTCATTATTAGAGCCGCCTAAATGACTGACAGTAGCAAATTTTGCTTGGCCTTTAGCTTTTGGTTTTGTCCAAAAGTGGTGATTTTCTCGTTTCTGGTAGAGGGTAATGGGCAGCATAGCTTCGATAATAGGAATGGACGGACCTAATCTTTTAGCTTTTAAGGTAAAGCAGGAATGCCCTTCATGTTTGATAGCGACTTGGACAGATTTTCCGTCATCTTGCCAATCGAATTGGGCCATTTTTTTTGGAATACCCCAGTTTTTTTGCCCTGCTTTCATACTGTTTTCGGAGTCGACAAATATATGACTAATTGATAAATGCTTGCCTTTTGGATTTTTCAGGGTGCCCGGAATAAGTAAAATTTCGTAGTAAGGTCCAACGGGGGATGTTTGATAATTAACCAAACAAAGAGAGGCAATTAACCCTTTATAGTCAGAAAGCCCGTAACGTGCTTTCCATGATTTTGACAAACGCATTACTAAAACAACGCCGCTACCCTTTAGCTGCCAAGGTGCAGGGTGATTGTACTCTTGTTCTGACATAAAAAGTTCCTCTATTTTATTTAAAGAAATATATCAGATAGAAGATGCTTTTAAAATCTTGAATTTATTAGTTAAGTCTATTGATTAGTATCAATAGACTTTGTTGAGTTGGTTACGCTTTAACGACTCTAAAAAGAACGGGTGAAGGTCTTTCGTTGTGCTCACATTGAAAGACCCGTCACCTAAATAGTTCTAAATAGGTTTTAAGGAGAAAGTCTGTAAAAAACTATTAGTGCACTAGTATTTGAAAATTTTCATTGTCCGTTGAAAGCTTACGCTTAAATGAAAATAGTGATCCAATTCTGAGTATCCTCCTTCTACTGATAGTCGTCGTTCAATGAGTATTGCAACAACGTTAGAAATTAGCCCATCGAGCCTTGTCAGATTGAATGTTTTGTCACTCAGCTGAAGCGATGTGAAATTGAACACTTTATTACGTTGTTGAATCTAGCTTAAATACCTTGCTAATCTGCTTTCGATTGACAACAATCATCAATAGTAAATCACTTGTTTTAAAACCGATGCAATCAAAGATATCCAATACTTTACGTCAATACTTTCCCTTTTTTACCGGCCTTGAGTCACAAAGCTGTATATATTTGGATAGTGCTGCTACCAGTCAAAAATTACAGTCGGTTATCGATATTACGCAACATTTCTACCAAGAGCAGTCTGTGAATGTGCATCGTTCTAGTCATCAGTTGGCCGCCAATGTCACAGAACAATTTGAACAGTCGCGCAGGACCATCCAACATTTTATTGGTGCTAGGAGCCACAAAGAAATTGTGTGGACCAAAGGGGCTACCGAAAGCATTAACCTTGTCGCCAGTAGTTTGGCTAAAAGTCACTTTAAAGCGGGTGATAATATTGTAGTCTCAGCTCTAGAGCATCACGCTAATATTGTGCCTTGGCAGCAAATAGCCCAAGCTAATAATTTACAATTACAGGTAATGCCTGTTGATAACAATGGAGTATTAAAGCTAACAGAATCATTGCAATTAATGACTTCAAATACCGCAATGGTGGCTTTAGGACATGTATCAAATGCTCTAGGAAATATTAATCCAATTAAAGCTATTATTAACAAAGCCAAAGAATTGGGCGCATTAACACTAATAGACGGTACACAAGCAGTCAGTCACTTGGCTGTGAATGTGCAACAGTTGGATTGTGACTTTTATGTGTTTAGTGGTCATAAAATGTTTGGCCCCACTGGCATAGGTGTATTGTACGGTAAGTACGATTTGCTAGAGCAATTACCGCCTTATCAACTAGGCGGTGAGATGATTAAACACGTTAGCTTCACACAAACCACCTTCCAACCACCGCCATTAAAATTTGAAGCCGGTACGCCAAATATTGCGGGTGTACTTGGTATAGCAGTTGCCAGTGAGTTTATTCAAGAACATAGAGCGACGCTATTAGAGCTTGAACATAATTTGTATCAACAATTACTCGATACTTTGTCAGCTATTCCACAAGTAAAATTATGGGGTGACAGGGTTAACAGTATCTGTGTGTTGTCTTTTACCTTAAAAGGTGTCAATCATTACGATCTAGCAGTGCTGTTAGATAAGCGTAATATTGCAGTGAGGGTAGGGCATCACTGTGCTATGCCTTTAATGAATGAGCTGGGTATAGATGGGACCATTAGAGTGTCTCTAGCGCCTTACAATAACAACGCTGACATTCAGACCTTTCGTTCGGCGCTAGTCGAATGTATTAGTTTATTAAGTGAACCAACAGCTCAAACAGCAACTGTTGATATGTTATTGGATGAGAAAAAAGCTTTGCTTTGTCCTATTGCAGAGTCAATAAAACAGGCAAAAAGCTGGGATCAGACTTACAGGCAAATGATGTTAGCGGGTAAAAGTTTAGCCAGATTACAAGACCATTATAAAACACAAGAGTCTGCAGTAACTGGCTGTGAAAGCGAAGTTTGGATAAGGTGTTTAGTAGATAAAGGCCTAGTAGTGTTGGAGGGTGACTCGCCTAGCAAAATTATTCGCGGCTTATTGGCTGTGCTGTTCGAAGCCCTGTCAGGCAAAACAGCTAAACAAGTTTTGGTGTTTAACTTAGTCGATTATCTAGAAACATTAAATTTGGGTAAACACTTAAGCCAATCTAGAGGCAACGGACTGTCTGCTGTAATGGAAAAAGTTATTGAATACTGCCAACTTCAATCTGCAAATAAAGAGAGTTAAATGTTTATCAATAAACAGCAGGATCAGATAGGTTCATCAGTTAGAAAAGTCTTAAATATTTTTAGGATCATTATTTTATTATCAGTTTTGGGGTATTACGGCAATAAAACTGTTCAGACGTATCTTGGGCAACAAGCCATAGATGAAATTGGGTTAGAAATACTTACCTTAGAGCAAGCCCTAGAAGTGGCCAATAATACTAAATAAATTAGTATTGGCGGGTATGTCAGCCATTTGGTGCCCAAGCTTTCGTAAATTAGATAAACAAGTCATTTCACAGTCCAACAAAAAGTTTGTTTATGCCCGTATAGAGTTTGACTCGCCCGAAGATACAGCCTTTATGCCAAATTACCATGTCACTGGTTTTTCTACATTGTTGGTATTAAATACAAGGGGTGATAAATAGTACAATTACCAATAAGCTATGTGCCGATACCTTTTTTGGCAACATTGGCAAAGGTCGTTGCGGTGAGTCGTTAATTTAGCGGTTCAAACATAATTTAAATGAAAAGAAATGCTTATGAAATCATATAAAATATTAATATTAATGTTAATTTTACTTTGCTCAATCACACTTTGTAGCCAAGCAGCCACAAACAGCAAGCCAATTCAAGTCAAAGTTTTTATCGCAGCCATGTTTGAAATAGGTAAAAATTCTGGTGATAAAGCGGGAGAATTTCAGCATTGGTATCAACGTTATTTTGAAAACAGTCAGCCTATAGATGTAAAAGGTGCACTCAAACCCGTTTATTGTAATAAAAATGGTGTGTGTGGCGGTGTGTTAGGTATGGGAAAGGTCGCTTCATCTGCTTCAATGCAGGCCATTTTATTAAACCAACAATTCGATTTTTCAAGCAGCTTTTACATTCTCAGCGGTGTGGGAGGCACGCCTCCATCAAAAGGCACAATAGGTGATGTGAGTTGGGGCAGTTGGCTAATTGATTACGATTTAGGTCATCGCTGGTCACCAGAAGAAGGTGAAGTAGGTGCCCCAACTTTTATGCCCCGTAAAGGGTATGAAAACATTCGCCGTTATCAACTTAACCCCTTATTAGTCGATTGGAGCATGGCGTTATCTACTGATACAAAGCTCAAGGACTCACCAAGCGCTCAAGCTTATAGAACTCGTTACCCACAAATTGCTGCTAGGCGACTGCCCAAAGTGCTAAAGGGTACTCACATGACGGGTGACACATTTTTTCATGGGCCAGGATTGTCTAAACAAGCACAATACATCACTGAATTATATGGCGCAGATGATTATATAACCACTGAAATGGAAGCTGCGGCTATTACACAGGTTATTAGCCGAATTTATGGTACGCAACGGATTTTAAGTTTGCGCGGTTCAGTCAATTTTGACCAAGGTCACCCAAATGAAACTACCCTAGAGCACCTAGACCCAGCACCCGGAGAAACCGCTGGTGGTTTTGCCGAAACGGTTGAGAATATTGTCTTAGTCGGAGCTAAAGTTACCGACCATATCATCAAAAATTGGCAAGTCTGGCACCAGGGAGTACCACCGCTAAAATAAGGTGACTAGCGGTTCTTCGCCTCAATCCACTGGGCCATATACTGAGTGCTTTTAAGCTGATGGTGTTGCAACATCTGTCCAATAAAGTTATTTGCACGATGACTTTCAATGTTGTCTTGTATATCACCTATACGGGCGAGTATCTTTGATTGGATTTTATCTTTATCAAAATTAGCTTTAATAAGTCGATACCCATTTTGTTGTTTTTGCTGCCATAACACTTCGTTTTGATAAAGCTGTATGGCATGGTCTGCAAAATGTACGGCACTGCCTTTACGATTATCAAATTTATCTAAATCTGTGGTTAGCCCAGACCAGTCTGATCCCATAGCCATGCCCTCAATACCAATGTTGGTAGTAACATTTGGCGTTCCACAAAACATTGCCTCAGCTAACTTACCTTTTATACCTGCCCCAAAACGTAACGGGGCTAAACATACCCTTGCTTGTTGCATTTTTTGCTTGGCATCCTCAGCCCAGCCTTTAACTAAAAAACCTTCCTTGAGATTATGCAATTGGGTGACTTTTGGCGGTGGATAGGCTCCGTAAATATGTAACTCGACTTTGGGAAGTTTTTTACGGATCAACGGCCAGATAATTTGTTTTAAAAACAGTGTCGCATCCCAGTTAGGCTCATGGCGAAAGTTACCAATACTGATGAAATGCTGTCTATCTGAATAGCTGTTTTGTGACGGTACAAAGTTTTGTAAGTCCAGCATAAAAGGGCAGTGTAATAGGATATGTTCGGGCACCCCATAATGATTTTTCAACAACTCCAATTCATAATCAGAAATAATCAAACTCAAATCACAACGAAATATGGCGGCTATTTCACGTTTAGCAATATCACTATTCAAATCGAGTTTTGTTAAATGTCTGTTTTGTTTTAACGTTTGATGCCTAGCATAGCGAAGTGAATGCAAATCTTCGGTGTCTAAAATACGCATTGCATCAGGACAATATTTTTTCACCCGCCAGCCAAATTGTTCCTCAAGCATAAAGCGGTCGAATAACACCATGTTGGGATTGAGTTCACTGATAAAGTCATCAAAGCTACTGCAATTAAGTGCCACGGTTTTTTCGTCGATACCCAACTCAGTTAAGTCTACCTTGTGTTCGCCTTGCTGGGCGGGGCTAGCAAAGGTAATCTGCCAACCTTGGTGGATAAAGAAGGTCAGTAAACTTAGCATATGGCTGCCAGCAGCTGATGAATTAGGCTCAGGCCATACGTAACCAAGCACTAGTAATTTTTTAATACTTTTAATACTTTTAATACTTTTAATACTTTTAATATTCACAAGCTAAAACTCATTGTTTGGCAACCTTTACACAATTTCTTCCCGCTTTTTTTGCGGCATACAGGGCAATGTCAGCTTGTTTCATTATGATTTCAAAATCAGAATGTTCTTTTGTTCGCTGTGCAACACCCAAGCTGGTGGTGACTGTAACTACTTTTTCTTTAGATACTTTTTTAGCAGGAAATTTATTTGCTAAATGTTTTGGGGTTTAGGTGGGCGAGGTTTGGCTCCAAGAGTAATATCGTAATCAGCGATAGTTTTGCGCACTAATTCCACAAAAGGCATCACCTCTTTAGATATTTCACGGTGAAGAATTATAATAAATTCTTCACCGTGAAATCGAAGTTTTTTTCCTCCTTCTGTTACTTTATCTAACTTACTGGCTACTAATTTTAAGACTTCATCGCCTACATGATGGCTGTAAGTATCGTTAACCTTTTTGAAATGGTCAATATCAGACATCACCACAGTGTATTTTCGCCCAAGGGTTTGCACATATTGCATCAATGCTCGCCTAGAGGTAATACCTGTTAGTTCATCCTTAAAGACCATAGTAAATCTATCTTTGAGTACTGAATAACAAAACAAGCCTGCAAAACTCACTATTGTGTTCAAGCCAAAATTGACATTGCTATAGGTATGCATAAATGCACTTAATGCCAAAGCAAAATATAATGCGTTATGGGTGTTATCTATTTTTAACCATAACCTAATCATGCCAAGCATTAACCCAACTATTAGCAGTAAACTATTAAAGGGTGTAACGAAGGAACATATATCAGGAAATAGTCGGAATAATTGGCTGTCTATAGAGGTTAACCACGTGTGGCTGGCGAACTGTAATGATGGAATGGATAACCAACTCAATACAAATAACACCAATAAAACAACTAAACTGAAACATAAGTTTAGGGCAGAAAATCCTTTATCTTTGCTATATAACAAAAATACAAAACCAAATAAGGTACCGCTGTATGTCACTTCCAGCAATTCTGGTGATAATGTTAATTCTTTGTTGGCGGCGACAGTAAAAAGTAGTAAACAAGCATATACCAGTCGGCTGCGTCCAAATTGCCATGCAATCATCGCCGCAATGACCGAGATGGCATAACTTATCCACCAAAGGTTTACTAACAAGTTCGCCATCAATTCAGTGTTGAAAAAATAAATGAAGCACTAAAAATAAGTAATGAGGGAGAGAATAACCAACAAAAATAAGTCAATCTAGACAATAAGGGTGACGATTTAGTAGTCAATGATAACACCCGCTTCGATTAAAAATGAATAAACAAACGACGATATTATAAGTGAAACTATCCAGTGACTGAAAGCTTTGTGATAAAGAATTATAAACATTAATACTTAAACCAGAAAATACCGTTCATCAATGACATGTTTTTTCCAACGGGAGCAACGTACTTATGGCAGAGTCATCGCTCTACTGATGTCCTAGCAGGCATTTTTTAAAGCTTCTATGGCTTTTATGATTTTTGTTTAAGCTGTTCTTTGCTTGGTTTTTTGCTTCTAGTAAGCAAACAGGTAATACCTGAACGGTCATGAAATACTGAATGTTGTCTTTGATTAGAGGTAAACCAACACTAATGACCCCAGTAATATTTTAGATGTTCATTGTACAACTATTAAGAACTAAATAACGTTACTTTAAACCTGCTCTTTCAACTCATCGACCCATAAAGCGGTTGCACCGCAAACTGCTACTGGCATCACTAAAAAATTAACAATGGGGATCAGCGAAAATATACTGACAGTGATCCCAAAACTAAAACTTTGAGAGCGGTTGTTTTGTAATACCCGTTTCATATCTTTAAACGACACTTTGTGATTATCAAAGGCATAATCACAATACTGAACGGCCATCATCCAAGCAGAGAACAAAAACCATATTACTTGTCCGAATACAGGCAATATGAAAAACAATAACAAAAAGCCGATGGCTCTTGGTATGTAATAGGTGAGCTTTGACAGTTCACGCCCTAATGTGCGGGGTATGTCTTTAAATACATCAGTTAAACCGGAGTTGTCCATACGTTGGCCTGTAAGGTGTTGTTCGACTTTTTCAGCTAATAACCCATTAAAAGGAGCGGCAATCCAGTTCGCTAAGGTACCAAATATTAAAGCAAAGACTAACAAAATAGTGATCACGGCGATCGGCCAAATGATGTAACTTAAACCGTCTTTTAACCAACTCAACCATTCCCAATCGGGAATGAGATCCGTTAACCACAAAATACTGCTGCTGATCTCACCAAATAAATAGTAAAAACCTGCAGAAAACAAGATAAGATTTATGGCCAAAGGGAAAAATACGAAGCGTTTCAATCCTTTGGTGGTGATTAAGCCAAAACCTTGAAAAAAATAATCCATATGTCACCTGTAATGCAGGTTGTTTGCAATGTTTTACTTGAATGAAAAACAACCTTTTTTATTAAATATATTGATGACATTATACGTAACTTCGACAATGGCGCAAAACGTCAATTGTTACACTTGATGACTTTTGGTACATTCAATCTAAGAAGTAAAAAAATAATAACAATTTTCGGAATGACTTCATTTTCATATGCGCTTAAAAAAAATAAAGTTAGCTGGGTTTAAGTCCTTTGTTGACCCAACCACTATCCCTTTTCCAGACGATATGACTGCGGTTGTCGGGCCTAACGGCTGTGGCAAGTCCAACGTGATTGATGCTGTGCGCTGGGTCTTAGGTGAAAGCTCTGCTAAAAATCTACGTGGCGCTTCTATGACGGACGTTATTTTTAACGGTTCCACTTCTCGTAAACCTGTATCACAATGCAGTGTTGAATTAGTGTTTGATAATTCATCAGGGCGGATTCAAGGTGAATATGCGGGTTACAACGAGTTGTCAGTTAAACGTATTGTAACTAAGGAAGCACAGTCGAGTTATTTGCTAAACAACACAAAGTGTCGCCGCCGTGACGTGACGGATTTATTTTTGGGTACAGGCTTAGGCCCCCGCAGTTACGCGATAATTGAGCAAGGCATGATTTCCCGTTTGATTGAGTCTAAGCCTCAAGAGCTAAGAGTCTTTATTGAAGAAGCCGCGGGTGTCTCTAAATACAAAGAACGGCGCCGAGAAACTGAAACCCGTATTCAACATACTAAAGAAAACTTAGAGCGCCTAGAAGACGTTCGTAGTGAATTAGGCCAGCAATTAGAAAAACTACAACGCCAAGCCACTGCCGCTAAACGATATAAAGAGCTCAAGCAAAATGAGCGCCGTTACAAAGCTGAATTAGCCGCTATTCGCTGGTTACAGCAGAGTGCAAAAATCGATACGCTAGAATTAAGTATCGCCCAAAAAAATGCCGATATCGATGCTTACGTGGCCATACAGCGTAATGAAGAAAAAGACATTGTTGAATTTAAACAACAGCAACAAGATTCTAAACAACAGCTCAATGATATTCAGCAACAAATGTTTAGAGTGAGTACCGATATAACCCGTATTGAACAGAATCAGATTCATACCAAACAAAGACGTCAGCAAATTGAACAAGAATCCAACGCCCTGCAAGTCGCTGTTACTGATAATGAAGCCCATCATCAGCACAACTTTGAAAAAATTGAGGTGTTATCAGAGCAGGTTTTATTGGCTGAACCAGAAAAACAATTATCTGAAGATCAGGTAGAGCAAGCAAAAAGTGACTTGCTTGAAGCAGAAGAGCAATTTAGCCAGCAACAACATCAATGGCAAAAGCAAAATCTATATTTTAATCAAGTCAAACAACAAGCACAAAGTTGTCATGGCAAAATTCAGTCTTTGATGTCTATGCAAATGCGAACTCAGCAACGAATTGGTGAGCTGAAAGACGAGCTAAGTGAAATCTTGGATGATGAGTTAACTTCGCAGATAGAAGCTTGCCAAGAAGAAATGTTGATGCTTGAAAATCAAGCACAACAAAGCGCTGAAAATGCACAGCAAAGTCTATCTATACAAAAAAGTGCCCAACTTAACTTGAAACACGCTGAACACAGCCAAATGAATGTAAGAGGAGATTTACAAAGTATTGAAGCCCAGTTAGCGGCATTAAATTCACTACAACAAGCTAATGATCTTGATACTATCTCGCAAGAATTTATTCAAATAAATAACCTGAGTAGTCAATCTTGGTTGCACACATTAGATATTCAAGATGGCTGGGAAGAAGCATTCGAAACTCTTACTCAGCAATGGCAACGTGCCATTGTGCTGCCTGAAAACACTAGTCAGGCTAAATTAGTTGAATTGTCTGGTTCTGCTTGGTTGTTTCAAGATAACTACACTGCCACCATGCCAGAAAAAAGCATTGCGACTAAATTAAATAACGATACTGTACCCAACTGGTTAACCCATATTATGTATGCTACTGACCTTGAACAAGGGCTGAATATGTTAGCCGACTTAGCGAATTATCAAAGTGTTGTGACCCACGATGGTTATTGGTTAGGACAGGGGTGGATGATAGTGGGAAGTACTGACCAGCAAACAGGTTCGTTAAAACGCGCTAATCAAATTAAACTGCTTGAAGATCAACTTGAACGCGTCAAGAGCAACCTTTTAGATACAGAGTCTTCGGTAAGTGACGCCGAAGGTAAGCTTGGTGATGCTAATCAGGTAGCAGAAACTGGCAAACTGCAATCTGAACATCTGAATCTCAATTTACAGCAAACAAAAAATCAAGGGCAATTACTTGAACAACAGCAACAACAAAATATGGGCCGAAATACTAGACTATCTCAAGAATTACTGCGCCATCAATATACGTCAGAAGAGGAACAGCATCAGCTTGAAGAGTTGTCGAAGCAATCAGAAGAACTGGAACAAACAGTCGAGTTGTTACAAGAGAAGCATCTTGAATTTGAGCTAAACCGAGAGCAGCAACAGCAAAAAATCTCTGATAGTCGTACTCAGCTAGAATCTGTTAAAAATAGGTTACATCAATTAGCTTTGTACTTACAAGGTATACAAAGTCAATATCAAGGGTTAACCGCTAATCAGCAGCGTGAAGCACAGCTATTAAATAACATGCAACAAAAGCTGGTATTATTGAAAGCCGAGTTTGTTGAATTAGCCATGCCCTTGGAAGACCAACAAGGAACGTTACAACAGTTGTTACAACAAAAAAATACTTTGGATATTCAGCAACAAGAGTTAAATGACACACTAGCCACAATAGACGAAAATTTAACAATGGCTGAAAATGGTCAAAAAAGTATTACAAACAAAATTCAGGTTATGCTGAGTGAACTGCAAAGTATTAAAATTGAATGTGAAGGTTACCGCGTTAGAGCCAACAGTGTATTAGAACAACTCCAAGAAATGCAGCAAAACCTTCAATCGGTATTAGACACCTTACCTGATAGCGCAGATGAAAAAAGTTGGCAAACTCTGTTAGATAAAACCATCACGTCTGTGGGTAGACTAGGTGCGGTTAACCTTGCAGCTGTAGAAGAATATGATGTCCAGGCTGAGCGTAAACAACATCTTGATGACCAAAATGATGATTTGGTTTCTGCTTTAGATATACTAGAACAAGCTATACGTAAGATTGATAAAGAGACTCGCACACGTTTTAAAGAAACTTTTAATCAAGTTAATGAAGACCTAAAATTGTTATTCCCTAAGGTATTTGGTGGTGGAATGGCTTATCTTGAACTAACCGATGATGATTTACTCGAAACAGGTGTGACGATTATGGCTAGACCACCGGGTAAGAAAAACAGTACCATTCATCTACTTTCTGGTGGTGAAAAAGCATTGACCGCTTTATCATTGGTGTTCGCTATTTTCCGGTTAAATCCAGCACCATTTTGTCTGTTGGATGAAGTTGATGCGCCATTGGATGATGCTAATGTAGTCCGATTTTGTAAGTTGGTGTCAGAAATGTCAAAAACAGTGCAGTTTATTTTTATCACGCACAATAAGATAGCCATGGAAATGGCAACACATTTAACTGGTGTTACAATGGCTGAGCCAGGAGTGTCACGTATGGTTGCAGTAGATGTTGATGAAGCTGTGGCAATTGCTCAGGCCTAATCACAAAATACATTATCCTTTTTAATCAATATGAAAGAAGTACGAGTAAGTTAATGGAAGCAGATGGTTTACGTTGGTCGTTATTAGTAATAGGCAGTTTGGTGATTGTTGGTCTTGCTGTTCATGGCATTTGGCTGTCCCGAAAAAATATAAAGAAGAAATCAACCGCTAGTAAACACAAAAACGAACAGCAGTATCAACCTTCTGGTTGGCAGACTGATACCGATAGTTTTGACGAAAAAGTCAATTATGAGAGCAGCGACACTGATGACGATTTGGATATCAAATTCGATATTGGGGCAGATAAGATTGCATTTGATATGGCTGAAACTATGTCAACAATAAATGAATTTGATGATTTGGGTTTAAGTGATGTGCGAGTTGTGTCAAATGCCGTAAAAGTGAATGCGGATACAGATACAGTACAGACTCTCGCAACAGACACTAAAATAAAACCAGATGCAGCATCTAGCAAAATTTATGCATCTGTAGTGACACAACCTAAGCCTGAGTATGCTGCTAAATATAGCTCTATAGCAGTAGAAACCGATGTTGTTTTACAGAAAGAAAAAGTCACATTAAACCATAGTAGCATATCTTCAAAAGTGGTCTCCTCACAATATTCAGTGGTCTCTCATAAAAGCACAAAAGATAATGATCAAGCGTCAGAACCGTCACCATTTTTATTAAAAAAAGAAGTTCCAGAATATCAGAGTGACAGTAACTGCAGCGTTTTAGCAGAGCAGCCGACTAAGGGGAATCCTCCAACGGTCGCCGTGCAAAAAAAATCTGAGGATAACTCTCAAACTACTTCAGTTGAAAACAATAGTTTGAGAGAACAAGCACGTAATTTAGTCAATCCTAAAAAGGTTGATGCAGTAAGAAACCGTCGAGAGTCTAATATTGCTGAAGATCAAATGCATATTGATTTTGATGAACAACCGTCTGCTAAACCTGAGCCCAAAGAGGAACTAAAAACTAAGCCCGTAGAGTCAGAGCAACCACAAGTGGTGTTAGTGCTTAATGTTAAGTCGGCAGATGATAACCCTATTCTAGGCTCTGCGTTACTTCCTATGTTACTTACTTTGGGCTTTAAATTTGGTGATCAGGATATTTTTCACCGCCATGTGAACTCAAATGGCAAAGGACCGGTATTGTTTAGCCTAGCCAACATGTTTAAGCCAGGTAATTTCGATATAGATAACTTAGAAAACTTTACCACTCACGGCATTTCGTTATTTATGATCTTACCGACTGAAGGTGAGCCTCATCAAGTATTTAACATGATGCATAATGCTGCACGCAAAATTGCTGAAGAGTTTTCAACACAAATATATGATGGCAAGCGCACCTTATTAACAAATCAAAGCTTGCAGCAATATGTGGAAAAAATTCGAGAATTCGAACGTCAACGCTTATTAAGAGACTGACCTACACACACTATTATTTTTTATTTTGCTCTTGGATTAATCTTTAGAGTAAAGCTCACTTATTTTTTTACTGGAATGCTTTTATGGCAGCCTCGCAAGATATTATTAAGCATCTCGCTTCACTTAAAATCATTATCTCAGAATATAACTATCAATATTACGTGTTAGACAACCCTAGTGTGCCCGATTCCGAATACGACAGGCAGATGAAAACGTTACAAGCAATCGAACTAAAATATCCAGAATTGTTGACAGGTGATTCACCAAGCCAAAAAGTCGGAGACATGCCATTACCTGAATTTGAACAGGTGACACATGAATTGCCAATGCTGTCTTTGGATAACGCCTTTGATAAAGAGTCATTTTTAGCCTTTGAAAAGCGTATGCAAGATAGGCTCAAAAACGATGCTGAAATTAGTTACAGCTGTGAACCCAAGTTAGACGGATTAGCTGTCAGTTTGTTATATGAACACGGTATATTAGTTCGCGGAGCGACTCGTGGTGATGGCCGTGTGGGTGAAAATATTACTGCCAACGTGCGTACTATTCGTAATATTCCATTATCCTTGCGTGGTGTTAACTATCCCCAGCGTTTGGAAGTGCGCGGCGAAGTGATCATGACCAGAGACGGCTTTGTGAAGTTAAACAAAACTCAGGTAGAGCAAGATAAGAAAGTCTTCGCCAACCCTCGCAATGCTGCTGCTGGAAGCTTACGCCAATTAGATTCTCGTATTACTGCTAAGCGCCCGTTATTATTTTTTAGTTATTCTTTAGGTTTAGTTGAAAACGAACAATATCCTTTAGCTGATAGCCACTCAGCAAGATTAAAGCAACTCAGCGATTGGGGCTTACCTTTAAGCAAGGAATTACAAGTCGCTCAAGGGGCACAAGCGTGTTTGGATTATTATCAGCATCTAGGTGATATTCGTGACTCACTTAATTACGATATTGACGGTGTTGTTTTTAAAGCCGACAACATTGAATTACAGCAAAAGCTTGGCTTTGTAGCCAGAGCTCCACGATGGGCCATTGCTCATAAATTCCCTGCTCAAGAAGAAATGACTGTGGTGCAAGACGTGGAGTTCCAGGTTGGAAGAACAGGGGCCATTACACCTGTCGCAAGACTAGAGCCAGTATCTGTTGGCGGGGTGACCGTGTCTAATGCTACTTTACATAATGCTGACGAAATTAAACGCCTTGGTTTAAAAGTTGGCGATACCGTGATTATAAGGCGGGCAGGGGATGTAATCCCTCAAGTCGTCTCGGTGATTGTTGATAAACGCCCTGAAGATGCACGAAACATTGTGTTTCCAAAAATGTGTCCAGTTTGTGATTCTGCTATCGAAAAACTCGAAGGTGAAGTGGTAGCCAGATGTACTGGCGGATTATATTGTGCTGCCCAGCTTAAAGAGTCAATGAAACATTTCGCCTCGCGCAAAGCGTTTGATATTGATGGCTTAGGTGACAAGATAATCGAGCAATTAGTCGACCAAAAATTAGTTAAAACCCCAGCTGATTTTTTCAAATTAGAGTTTATGCAAATTTCGAACTTAGAACGTATGGGAGAAAAATCGGCTGCCAACCTTATTAGGTCACTTGAAAAGTGTAAGCAAACCACTCTTGCTAAGTTTATATATTCGTTAGGTATTCGAGAGGTTGGCGAAGCGACTGCAGCTAATCTAGCAGCACATTACTGTGAGTTGGAAGCCATTAAACAAGCCAATATAGACAGTTTGCAAGAAGTGAGTGATGTAGGTGCGATAGTAGCTCAACATTTAGTCAATTTTTTTGCAGAAGATCATAATGTTCAAGTGGTTGATGAGTTATTAGCGTCAGGCATACACTGGCCTAAAATTGAAAAAATCGAGGTGGACTTTTTACCGCTTTCAGGACAAACATTTGTACTGACAGGTACTTTAGAAAAAATGGACAGAAACGCAGCTAAGGCCATGCTTCAATCCTTGGGTGCAAAAGTAGCGGGCAGCGTGTCTGCTAAAACTAGCTGTGTTGTGGCAGGAGAAAAAGCGGGTTCTAAATTGGCAAAAGCCGAAGCATTAGGTGTTAAGGTACTGAATGAGCAAGAAATGATAGATATGTTCGTTGAGCTAGGAGGGATTATCTAGATGCACTGGATCCTGTCGGTGTTAACTCAGATTAGCCAATAGACACAACCCTATTATAATGAAATTTCCTTAACGATTTTGACCACTATTTTAGTGGTGTATGGGGATGTTTTTAAATACACATATTAAACGTATGATCAGTCCTTACCATTTTGTTATTCGCACCTTAATATTTATACTGATTCTGTGTTTTTGGATACGGGTTGTGAGTCGTATTTGCCACGTCATATGTAAAACAGCTTATATTATGGGTTCCTTATTTGCATCGGGGATTGACTGTTATTCTGTTGTTTCTAATCTTAGGGTATTTGGCTGAGCACAAGCGTTATATTTAATTTAGCGTTATAGATCAAGGCTTGGGAGAGTATTGTATGTTTGGTTTGTTAATAGTATTTATATTCGAAATGTGGGAAAACTTTATGCAACCGTCAGTGCCTTTGGGCAACATTTAACCTCTAGCTTACAGACCTGCCTGAATAAATAGTACCTAACTGTCTTACCTATCTAAAAGAGACAAAGGCAAATCTCTATTTTAAGCATTATTTTTAAGTAAAAATATAAGCTAAACAATCTGCTCAGTAATATTTTAGGTCAAATCGTTTTCGATATTCAGTTTTTTAGATTTTTAAATTTTAAAATTTTTAAAATACACGTTGAAACGCCGAATTTGTTGCATTAAAAACCGATCTTTGTGTACCTTAAGCATGTTAATTTTCGATAAGGTAATTAACTCTTTGTTAACATGAGTTTGAATTATGCCTCATAATAATTCGTAAAATCGCGTTGAAGGCTGGGTGCCCGCACTTAAAAATTTATAAAGTTTTTCTAATCTTCTGTACTTTATTATCCAGCTCAAAATTCACTTGTTTTCGGCCAGGTTTATGCCTGTTATATTTGCCATATTATTACTGGCATCAAATAAAAGAAGGTGACCATTAATGAATAATCCACGTCGAAATCTGCTTAAAGGTATCGCTTTAACTGGTGCAGCTCTGGGCTCTAATGTCGCTCTTAGTTTTAGTGGCAGAGCATATGAGTCCAAATTATTATTACTTAAAGGTCATATCAATCATTCTGTTGCACGCTGGACATATGGTGATTTGTCAATCGAAGATTTATGTAAGGCGGTGAATACAATAGGTTTTTCAGCGATTGATTTAGTTGGGCCTAAAGACTGGCCAATGCTTAAACGTTATGGCATCGATTCGTCTATGTGTAACGGTGCAGAAATAAATTTAGTTGATGGCTGGATCCATCCGCAGTTTCATGACGAATTAGTCGAACGCTACACCCAGCATATTGATCTGGTTGCCAAGGCTGGATATACAAATTTAGTTTGTTTTAGTGGAAATGCGAGAGGCATGGCAAAAGAAGTGGGACTTAAAAATGCGGTAATGGGTCTTAAACGGATATTACCCCTCGCTCAACAAAAAGGCGTAGTGATACAAATGGAGTTATTTAATAGCAAAATTGATCATCCAGATTACATGGCTGATTCCTCAGATTGGGGAGTGGCTTTGTGCCAAGAGTTGGACTCACCTAATTTTAAGTTGCTATATGACATCTATCATATGCAAGTTAATGAAGGCGATATTATTAGGACTATTAGAGAGCATCACCAATATTTTGGCCATTACCATACAGCCGGTGTACCCGGAAGGCACGAAATTGACGACACCCAAGAGTTGTATTATCCCGCTATTGCTAAAGCGATACGTGATACCGGTTTCACCGGTTTCTTGGCACAGGAATTTATTCCCACAGCAGAAAGTCAGACAGGTCAAATTGAATCGCTACGAAACGCCATTCAAATTTGTGATGTCTGAATAAGACATTACTTTAATCGGTCAACAAAGAACAGGGGCTAACAGTGGCGAATAATTATTATGACGCAATAGTTGTTGGATCAGGTATCAGTGGTGGTTGGGCTGCCAAAGAACTGACCGAGAAAGGACTTAAAGTCTTAATGCTTGAACGTGGCAAAAATATAGAACACGTCAAAGATTATAAAAATATGCACAAGGAAACGTGGAATTATCCACATCGTGGTCGGCCTACCCAAGAGATGAAAAAAGACTTTCCTGTGCTGAGCAGAGACTATCCATTAAATGAGGCTACTTTTGGCATGTGGGCCAATGAAAATGAATCGCCTTATGTTGAAGAAAAACGTTTTGACTGGTATCGCGGTTATCATGTTGGTGGACGCTCATTATTGTGGGGTCGTCAGAGTTATCGCTTAAACACCGAAGACTTTATGGCTAATGCCAAAGAGGGGATTGCCGTTGACTGGCCTATTCGTTATGAAGACGTCGCCCCTTGGTACGATTATGTTGAACGTTTTGCTGGGATCAGTGGCAACCGTGACGGTCTGGATGTTCTGCCTGACGGTGAATTTCAACCTGCCATGTTGCTAAATTGTGTTGAAAAAGATGTATCAGCACGGATTGAAAAAGCCTTTAAAGGCTCACGCCACTTAATTTCTGGTCGCACCGCAAATATGACTGAGCCTAAACCAGAACAAGGACGCACCAATTGCCAGTACCGCAATAAATGCTGGTTAGGCTGTCCCTTTGGCGGATTTTTCAGTACCCAATCATCCACTTTGCCCGCCGCAGTAAAAACGGGTAACTTGACAGTGCGCCCCTTTTCGATTGTAAAAGAAATTCTGTATGATAAAGATACAAAACGCGCCACAGGTGTATCAGTCATTGATGCACAAACCAACCAAATTTATGAGTTCACTAGTAAGATTATTTTTGTCAACGCTTCGTCTTTTAATTCAGCGTGGTTACTGATGAATTCGGCTACAGATGTTTGGGAAGGGGGGTTGGGAAGTAGCAGTGGTGAATTGGGACACAATGTCATGGATCATCACTTTCGGGTAGGGGCTTCTGCGACAGTGGAGGGGTTTGATGACAAATATTATTATGGACGTCGACCCAGTGGCTTTTATGTGCCGCGCTTTCGCAACTGGGGTGATGATAAACGTGATTATTTACGTGGCTTTGGTTATCAAGGCTCTGCAAGTCGTCAGGGTTGGCGACGAGATGTAGCAGAAATGGGAATCGGCGCTGACTTAAAAAATGCGATGAGCGAACCTGGTCCTTGGCAAATCGGTATGACTGCTTTTGGTGAAATGTTACCTGAACATAGCAATCGTATTTACTTAGATCCTAAAGAGACTGATAAATGGGGACTGCCCGTACTGGCCATGGACGTTACTATTCGAGATAACGAACTGCGTATGCGAAAAGATATGCAGCAGGATGCTATGGATATGTTTGAAGCTGCTGGCCTGAGTAATGTACAAGGGTTTGAAAACGAGTACTACCCTGGAATGGGTATTCACGAAATGGGTACGGCGCGCATGGGCCGAGACCCCAAAACCTCGGTACTTAATCGATACAATCAGGTTTGGGATGCGCTTAACGTATTTGTAACCGATGGCGCTTGTATGACGTCTGCTTCTTGTGTTAATCCCTCTTTAACCTATATGGCTCTAACCGCCAGAGCAGCAAATTTTGCGGTAGATGAGCTAAAAAAAGGTAATCTTTAATTATGAAAAGACGAGATCTGCTATCAATGATTGCCGCCGCAACAGGTACTGCATTTGTAGGCTCCAATGTGTTGGCTTACACGGTCATGCCGATACAAGATAGTAAAGACAGCGGTTATTCCAATGACGAAGTGGCGTTTTTTAATGAAGTGGGTGAGATCATTATTCCCCGCACTGATTCGCCTGGAGCAAAAGATGCCAATGTGGGCAGTATAATGTCCATATTGCTGGCTGACTGTTATTCACCAGTCCAGCAAAAAGCAGTCAAAAGTGGCATTGAGTCTTTAAAGTCAAAGGCTAAGACGCGTTATGCTAAAGATTTCTTATTGTTGACCCATGAACAACGCACAGCTTTGCTCTCATCGATAGATGAAGAGGCCGATATGCAAAATAAAAAAACAGTATTTGCCAATAGCTCGTCTAACGAAAAAGAATTAGTGCTGCCTCACTACTTTACGATAATTAAACAATTAGTTTTATTTAGCTTTTTCTCCTCGGAAGTAGGCGCAACTAAGGTACTCAGGTATGAGGCGATACCTGGCTCTTACGACGGCGACCTGCCTTATAAGAAAGGAGACAAGGCTTGGGCTACATAAATCTTTAGTTTTAATAGAGTGAAAAAAAGCTAGAAAAATAATTTAAATTTCGCATTATAGAGGAACTAAATTGATAAAGTTGATGAAAAATACAAGCCTCGGAATTCTATTTATATGCATGACGACCATCATCAGCGGCTACAGTATTGCGCAAGAAAAACAGACGCTGCGGGAAAAGATGGCTCAAAAAAGTGAGATTTGGGAGCCTGTTCCAATGGTAGTATCCGCTCCTGATGGACAACCCCCTTCAGATGCGATAATACTATTTAATGGTAACGATCTAAGCGGTTGGCTGGCTTTAAAAGGTGGTGAAGCCCCCTGGTTTGTGCAAAACGGTAGTTTTATGGTGAAACCTGGTAGTGGTGATATTAAGACCAAACAAAGTTTCTGCGATATACAATTACACATGGAATGGAAAACGCCTACTGATGTAGAGGGGCTTCAAGGTCAGCAACGTAATAATAGCGGGATTTTTCTGCAACAGCGTTATGAAATCCAAGTGTTAGATTCATACAATAACCCGACCTATGCCAATGGTCAGGCAGCTAGTGTCTATAAACAGAGTATACCGTTGGCAAATGTTATGCGTCCTGCTGGTCAATGGCAGTATTACGATATTATTTATACGGGCCCGCGTTTTAACGGTAAAGCTTTGAGTGAACCTGCTTATGTTACTGTTTTGCATAATGGGGTACTGGTGCAAAATCACGTTGAAATTCAAGGCAAAACTGAATGGATAGGAGCTCCTAGCTATAAAGCTCACGAGTGCGCTCCACTGCAACTTCAAGATCACGGCAACCAAGTGAGCTTTCGTAATGTATGGGTAAGAGAGCTTAAATCTAAGAGTGAGTAGCTTATTGAGCCTATTCGTTTAAGACGGACTTTCCAATTGGGATAATTGTGTAGTACTTCACCCAATTGGAATCATTATAATGTGTCTTGTTTTTAAAGCTCGTTGTAGCTAATTTTATTGAGGAGCTTGATTACTCTCATGTGCAACTTCGTGTTTTAAGGTCATAGCAATCAATATGATGGCACAAATACAACCCCCTACTAAGAGTATAAAACCACCGTCCCAGCCAAAGTGGTCAACGGTGTAACCTAGAACAATGTTGGCCACTACTGCTCCCCCTAAATACCCAAATAAGCCGGTTAACCCTGCAGCGGTGCCAGCAGCTTTTTTAGGGACTAATTCTAAAGCAAACAGGCCAATCAACATCACGGGACCATAGATTAAAAAGCCAATCGCCATCAGCGCAATAATATCTACACTAGGGTTACCCGGTGGATTAAACCAATAGACAAGAACAGCTACCAACACCAACACCATATATAATATTGCAGGCGGCGCGCGACGGCCCTTAAACCAAGCATCACTGATGTAACCACATAATAAGGTCCCCGGAATACCAGCCCATTCATATAGAAAATACGCCCATGAGCTTTTGTTAAAAGAAAAATCTTTTACCTCATATAAGTAGGTAGGTGCCCAATCTAAAACGCCGTATCGGATAAGATAAACAAAAGCATTAGCCGCAGCGATAAACCACAGTAATTTATTATTAAGTACATATTTTAAGAATATTTCTTTAGCGCTAAACTCTTGCTCGTGTGATGCATCGTAATCTTTGGGATAATCGTTGCGGTATGCCTCTATGGGAGGCAATCCACATGATTGTGGCGTATCGCAGAGTAAAAAAGATAAATACTGCTATTAAAGACGCGGCAAAGGCGGGTACATAAAAAATGCTGTGCCATTCATTAAACCAAGCCATACCTAATATAGAAAGAGGTCCGATTAAACCGCCACCCACGTTGTGAGCAATATTCCAAAAAGAAACCGTTTTACCCCGTTCATTACCTGAGAACCAATGCACCATAGTACGGCCACAAGCAGGCCAGCCCATGCCTTGCGCCCAGCCATTTAAAAACAATAAGATAAAAATGGAACCGATACTTTGGGTTGCCCAAGAGGTAAAGCCAAATATAAACATCACGCCTGAAGATATAAGCAGTCCGGTCATCAGAAAAAAACGCGGGTTGCTTCGGTCTGATACGCTACCCATTAAAAACTTACTTAAGCCATAGGCAATAGAAACCGCTGATAGGGCTATACCTAACTCACCTTTGCTAAAACCTTGCTCTTCAATTAAAAAAGGCATGGCTAATGAGAAATTTTTACGTACTAAGTAATAACCCGCATAACCGACAAAAATGCCGATAAAAACCTGCCACCGCAGTTTTTTATAATCATTGTCGACTTGGTCTTGTGGTTTTGATGGAAGGTGCGGAGCGGGTTTAAAAATACCGAACATAAAGCTTAACCTAATTGGGTTTGTGCAATTAAAACAGATAATTAACATCATATATATCAATTATTTAACATTAGTGAGTTATTTAAAGATAAGGTCTAGTGCCTAGAAGTGGATTGGCTGGTAGTCTTAGTGTCTAATCTAGAGGTTTCAGATTTTGAGATACATTTTTTATTATGAAAATTGCATATTTTGGTTATGATCCATTATCTTCATGTCTTGAGGTGTTTCAGCATCTGGGACATGAATTTACTGTCATTTATACAGGGGAAAGTAGTTCGTTTTCAGACCAGGTTATTCACTTCGCACAAAAAAATAATATCCAGCTTTGTTTTGGTAGGCCGACATTAGACGCGATGCAAACCTTAATTGAGCAGGGAGTCGAGCTGTTTTTCAGTGCTGAATACCCTTGGAAGATACCCGTTCCATCTACTCTAAAATACGCTATCAATGTGCATCCCACCATTTTGCCACAGGGGCGAGGCATGACACCTTTGCCTCACTTAATTTTAAAACAATCAATTTACGCTGGGATCACGTTACACAAACTTATTAATGAATTCGATGCTGGTGATGTTCTGCTGCAAAAACCATTTACGTTAGATGAAGATGAAACATTTGATAGTTTGAGCGGGAAAGTCTTCCAGCAAACACCTGACTTATTATTCACCTTGTTATCAAATATTGATGATTACTATCAAAATAGCCAAGCACAAGGTCAGGGTAGTCACTGGCCTTCCATTACAGTGGACGAACAAACTCTTGATTGGCAGCAAACCACGGCTCAATTATTAACTACATTACGTGCCTTTAGCAGTTTAGGCACTTATGCCGATATTGCAGGGAAACCCTGCGTAGTAACATCTGCACAAGGCAGATGTTACTCACACCATTTTAGTGCTGGGCAGGTCATACTAGATAACAAGCTACACATCACTGTTGCAACACTTGACGGTGAGATGTGTATCCCAAAAAAATCATTGTTTTGGCGCTCTCTTAATCAGACGATAAACCCTTAAACCAGTTTCCTATAATTTGCCTATCTGCTTCAGTCATCCCCGTTTTATTCATCATGGGCATGTCTCTAGTTACAACGGCTCGATTATGAATAACCGCCGCACGTTGCTCTATTTGCTGCCATGTATCGAACATTAATCCTACAGGTGCAACCACAAAAATTTCATCTGTTGGTTTAGCTGCATGACAATTGGCACAGTGGGTTTGCATAACATCGAATACTTGTTGTTGCTGGGCATTGAGTTCAATGGCAGGTGCTTGTTCTGTTGTTAACATGTCTTCTTTAACTGTAACAGGCATGGATACCCAGCCAGCAATAATTACCATACCAATCGCGCCTGTGACCAAAATAGAGGGGCGAGAAATACCAATATGTTTTAGGTTAAAATAATGACGTATCCAAGCTGAAACTAATCCAATTGCCATCAATACCAACCAAGCATTATGATGTTGGTAAGTCATAGGGTAATGGTTGCTGATCATAATAAATAACAAGGGTAGGGTAAGGTAGTTGTTATGCACCGAACGTAATTTGGCACCCAGTCCCCAACTAGGATCAATCTCTGTTTTATTGGCCACTGCGTCAACCATTAATCTTTGAGCAGGCATAATTTTAAAGAATACATTACCGGCCATGATGGTACCGATTAACGCACCTACATGAATGAAAGCGCCTCGTCCACTGAACCAATGAGTGGCCAAGTAACTGGCTGCCGCTAGCATCACTAAAAACATGATACCGAAGACTTTTGGGTATTTTGACAGCGGGCTACGACAGGCGGCTTCATAAATAAATAACCCGCCAAAAATCAGGGCTAAACCTCTACTTATTGCTTGGGTAGGGGTTAAATCCATAACATTACTATCAATCAAATAAATCGCAGCACCGTGGTAATACACTAAACTGAGTAACAGAAAACCACTGATCCATGTGGTGTATGCTTCCCATTTAAACCAGTGAAGTTTTTCTGGTATGACTTCTGGGCCATATTCGTATTTAGATACTTCGTAAAAGCCGCCGCCATGCACCGCCCACAAATCACCCTTGATACCTTTTTGTTTTTTCCAGTCAGGTGGAGTGCGTAAATTATTATCTAGCCATATAAAATAAAACGATGCGCCTATCCATGCCACACCAGCGACAACGTGAAACCAGCGAAGAAATAATGAAATCCAATCAAGCAACATTAATGTGCTCCTTTTAATACTTGTTTATCGGCTTGGTAGACAACTTTGCCTGCTACATAAGTGGCTATTATGGCTCTATCATCAGCTAACATGCTAAGTGCAAAAATAATATCTTGAGGTGTGCGGTGATTTTCAAAGCGTAACGCACTGAGTTCGTCAAATTCTGGGTCAAGGATAACAAAGTCTGCATCTGTGCCGGGATTAAGGTTACCAATATCATTTTCTAGTCCTAATCCCACTGCAGCGCCTTGAGTCATAAGATACAAGCCATGCATAGGATCCATCTGATTACCTTTAAGTTGGCAAATTTTGTAAGCTTCGCCCATGGTTTTTAACATACTAAAACTAGTACCGCCGCCTACATCGGTTGCTAGCATTACAGGCACATTTTGTTGTTCGGCCTTGGCTAAATCGAATAGACCGCTGCCTAAAAATAGGTTTGAAGTGGGGCAAAATGCAATACTTGCCTGGGTTTCTTGTAAGCGTTGCCATTCAGCTTGTTCTAAATGGATACCGTGACCAAACACTGCGCCTTTTCTGAGTAAACCATAATGATCGTAAACATCTAGATAATTTTTACGCTCAGGGAATAAGCCTTTTACCCAAGCAATTTCTTTATGATTCTCAGACAAGTGAGTTTGTATAAATACATCAGGGTATTGCTGTGCTAATTCTCCCAAAGCGTGTAATTGTTCAGCACTACTGGTTGGCGCAAAACGTGGTGTGATGGCATATTTGAGCCGCCCATTATTATGCCATTTTTCGATGAGTGCGGCGCTGTCTAGTTGGGCGCTTTGTGGCGTGTCTTGTAGCCAATCTGGGCAGTGTCTGTCCATACAAACTTTACCAGCAATGAGTAACATGTTGTGACTCGCTGCTTCTTGAAAAAGTGCATCGGCTGCTTGTTTATGCACCGACGAATACACCATACCCGTGGTAGTACCATGGCGATATAATTGTTTAATAAATATGTTGGCAATGTGACTGGCGTATTCGTAGTTAGCAAATTTACGTTCTACAGGAAAAGTGTAATCTTTTAGCCAGTCAAGTAACTGTTGGCCAAAGCTAGCCAGCATTTCTGTTTGTGGAAAATGTAAATGACTGTCAATAAAACCAGGTAAAATTAACTTGTTTGAACAATCATTAATGTTTGCTTCAGGATATTGATTTATATAGCTTTTATACTCGCCAGTAAATTCAATTTTCCCGTTACGCGTTACCAAAATCCCATCATCAAAGTACACATAGTCCTTTTTGGGACTATAACTCTTTTTCGGAAAATGTAATATCGAAGCGCGATACGCTTGAGTTGTCATAAATAAGGCTTTCTCTTTAATTGCAACAATAAATACCAGACTAGCTGCCGCGATAACTGCTAAAACCAAAAGGTGAAATAAGCAGTGGCACATGATAATGCCCACCGTTTTCGGTAAGTTCAAAATGCACATCTACGAAGGGATAAAATGCACTGCTGTGATGGGTCAGTAAATAGTCTTTGGTAAAAAAACGTAAACAATATTCGCCGGCTTGAAAATTATAATCTTGCCATTGATTACAACGGCCATCGTTATCAGTTTGTGTAACAATAACCTGCCCATCTAGGGTCGTTAGGGCTAATTTCATATTGGCAGCGGGTTTACCTAATGTGGTATCTAACACATGGCTGGAAAGGCTAATGCTCATGATGCTTGTATTCCTTTTTCTAGTTTATTGACTAATCCCTTCTCTAATCTTAGTAAGGTGATTTTAATTTGTTCTGCTGCGGCAAGTGCAATTTCTGTCGCGGTATCATTTGCTAAACGTAACATAAGGGCATCCAGCATAATGTTGGCACTCAAGCCGCTGGCACAAATTATAAAAATAAAGCCATGCTTATTTAGGTATTCATGATTGGCTGATGCTAAATTCTGTAACGTTTCATCGTCTGCATCGTTTGCCCCTTGTTGTTCATTACTGGCCATATTTTTCGTTGCTGCATACTTTTTACGTAAGCTATTCACGTCGCCTATCATTGGATGGGCTTCAAATGCGGTTAAAAATTCTGATGTAGGGCATTGTTGCCATATGTCTTTTGCTGCTTGAACGACGCTTTCAATATTAGCGTAGGGTCTAGCGTGTTCCATGCCTTTAAACCATTTAGGTGAAGCACAACATTGGCTGAACCATTGTTCAGCTTGTTGACTTTCTAGACTATTTAACGTGAGTAATGACAATGTGTTTTTCTGATTCATTCAGCTGTTACCAAAGATTGTATAAGTTGCTTATTGTCTCGCCATGTCTGTTTTTGTTGAGATTGACTAGTTTTTTCTGGCTCTAAAAGTTGGATTAATTGCGCCGCCATTGATACGGCAACTTCAATTGGTCGTTTGCCTGGAATATCTAATAAACCAACAGGAGAAACAAGTCGTTGAATATTTTTGTGTTCAAACTCACGGTGTGACAGTCGAGTTCTAAAGCGCCTTGCTTTGGTATCTGAACCTATCATGCCAACAAAGGTCATATCTTTTCGGCGCAGCGCTGCTTCGACTATGTCAAAGTCCAATTGATGGCTATGGGTCATGATCATCGCCCAAGACTTGTTAGGTAAAGTGGCAATGGTATCTGCGGGGTGTTCACTAGTCAGTAACTTCACGTTATTTGGTTGTCTTTGCTGAGCGATTTCTTCAAGCATATCTTGGCGGTTGTCTATCCAGCTAATTTGCAACGGTAATTGCGCTAATATAGGTACTAATGCTCTGGATACATGTCCTGCACCGTAAATAGCAATATGTTGGCTATGCTGAGTGAGTGCTTCAAACAATACATTGGTCGCACCACCGCAACACTGACCTAATTTACTCGAAAGGGGGTAATGTTCTATTTTTTGACAAGTGATATTTTCATACAGCAATTTCCGAGCTTGTTTAATTACTTCAAACTCAAGATGGCCACCACCAATGGTGTCAAAAACACTGTCATCACACACTACCATCTTTGTACCGTCATTTCTGGGAGTAGAGCCTGCAGTGGCAAGTAATGTGACTATCACATAACTTTTGCCCTGCTGTTGGCATTGGTAGAGTGCGTCAAACCATGTGTTTTCTGGAAGACTCATGCTTGGTTCTCCATCCAAGTTTGTGCTTGTTCAACTGCATTGTAGACTTTTTCAGGCGTAGCAGGTGGATGCAGCAGCGGATCAATTTGATAATCAGTAATACTGGATATTGCATCTTTTAATGCACACCAAACCGAGTTAGCAAGCATAAAGGGCGGTTCGCCCACCGCTTTCGAATGATAGATACTATCTTCGTCGTTTACTCTGGGGTATAAGTCAACATTGAAAATTTCTGGTGTATCACCAATAGCCGGGATTTTGTAGGTTGCAGGGTTGTTACTGATAAGTTTACCGCTAGTGTCCCATAACAATTCTTCGCTGGTTAACCAGCCCATGCCTTGGATAAAGCCCCCTTCAATTTGGCCAATGTCAATGGCTGGATTCAGGCTTTTGCCCACATCATGCAATATATCAACACGGTTAACCTTGTATTCGCCAGTCAATGTATCAACAGACACCTCTGAACAACTTGCACCGTATGCAAAGTAGAAGAATGGTCTGCCATTGCCTTTAGAACGGTCATATTCAAGTTTTGGTGTTTTATAAAAACCTGAAGCTGATAACGAGATACGATCCATATAAGCTTGTTGAATTAATTCCGTAAAGGCAATTTTATGATCATCTAAACACACCGATTGATCTGTAAAAGTAACGAGTTTAGGGTTGCCTTTGACCTGTTCAGCATAAAACTCCGCCAGCCGTTGTTTGATAATCAAACAAGCGTTTTGTGCAGCCTTACCATTTAAATCTGTGCCACTAGAAGCTGCTGTAGGCGATGTATTTGGGACTTTATCGGTTCGAGTTGAAGTAATTTCAACATGGGACAAGGGTACGCCAAACTCAGTAGCCACAATTTGACCAATTTTGGTATGTAAACCTTGGCCCATTTCAGTGCCGCCATGATTAATTTGCATACTGCCATCGGTATAAATATGCAGTAAAGCACCTGCTTGATTAAGATGTTTCGCGGTAAATGAGATACCAAATTTTACAGGTGTTAAGGCTAAGCCCTTTTTAATAATTAAGCTGCCTTTATTGAACGCTGTAATTTGTTTACGGCGCAGTTGGTAATCGCTTGATGCTTCTAACTTATCAATTAGATCAGCTAATAAATTGTGCTCAACCTTCATGCCATACTGGGTTGTGTTTCTACTATCTTTGCCATATAAGTTGAGTTTACGAATAGCTAAAGGGTCTTTACCTAACTTGCGAGCAATCGCATCCATCATGGATTCAGCAACTATCATGCCTTGCGGGCCACCAAAGCCACGATAAGCAGTGTGAGATACTTGATTGGTTCGACACCTATGCCCTTCTAAATAACAATCTGCTAGAAAATAACCATTGTCGGCATGGAACATGGCGCGGTCTACTATGGCATCTGACAAGTCGGGTGAGTGACCACAATTACCGTTTATGTCTATATGGGTTGCTTGTATTAGCCCTTGATTGTCAGTGGCTACTTTAAATCTATTTTCAAATGGATGACGCTTACCTGTTGCCATCATATCCATCATGCGTGGCAGTCGAAGCTTGACTGCTACTTTATTACGGCTAGCGAATAATGCTGCTATGCAAGCCCATTGAGCAGCCTGTGTTTCTTTACCACCAAATCCACCGCCCATACGTCGCATGTCGACGACTACTTTGTGTAATTTAATATCTAATACTTCAGCAATCAGTTTTTGTACTTCACTGGGATGTTGGCTAGAAGAATAAACTAACATTCGGTCTTCTTCTTCGGGGATGGCCATAGACACTTGGCCTTCAAGGTACATATGCTCTTGGCCACCGATGATCAATTCACCTTCAATATGAATAGGGCTCTTAGCAAAACTCTGTTCAAAATCCCCGCGGCGCATAAAGTGTGGTGGTCGCACAAAATTTTCTTGCTCCTTGGCCTGACTCACCGACAAACAAGCTTCTGTAGGCGAGATAATAATGTTTGCTTTTAACGTTGCTTGACGAGCTAAATTTACGCTGGTCGCTAAAACCGCAAATATAGGTTGGCTGTGGTACAAGATTTTCGGACCGGCTAACAATGGGTCACCCGGGAATACTGGACCTATGTCTGAATGGCCAGGTATATCGTCTACTGTGATCACATCTATCACGCCTTCACTGTTTTTTACCTGTGATAAGTCAACGGATATTATTATGCCACTGGTTACATGGCTAACGCCGACTGCAACATGATGGATGTTTGCAGCCTCTGGCATATCGTCAATGTATCGAGCTTGACCACTGACCTGACGCTCTGCACTTTCATGATTATGTGATTTGCCTGCAGCCGCTTGATTTTTGGCATCAAATGTAGGCTGCTCGATAAGTTTACGCATGTCGTATTTCTTTCCTTGATAAAGGAATATGTACCACACGGGTTTCAATTTTCTGGGTACTTTGGTTTGTTTCTAACCAAAAACGTTTCCATAAATTAGTCAACATACTAATTCTATACATCTTACTTGCCCGCACATCATCTAAAGGAGTGAAAGCTTGTTTGAGGATATTTTTGCCTATATCAAAGGTTTCGCTACTAGACCAAGATTTGCCTTTAAGCTGAGTATTGAGCTCTAACACTGTTGCTGGGATAGCCGCTACACCGCCAAAACCAGCATCGATGTTGCGTACTTTTCCATCAATGATTTGTAAATTGAACACGGCACAAACTGCTGAAATATCATCTTCATAACGTTTTGATACCTTGTAGGCGCGAACGAGATTTTTGTGATGAGTGTAAGGGATAAAAATCGCTTCTATCCATTCATATTTATCTAATGCGGTTTTGCGATAATCTAAAAAGAAATCACTTGCTGCAATGGATCTTTTTTGAAGCCCATTGTCGATATGTATAACGGCATTGAGTGCTAACAATGCAGGTGGCATATCGCCTATAGGCGAACCATTGGCAACGTTTCCACCAAGACTGGCTTGATTTCGAATAGGCGTGGCAGCAAAGCGCCATAAAAGCTCAGATAATTGTGGAAAATGTTTTAACAAGCTCGATTCCATTTTACCAAAGGGAAGGGCGGCACCAATTAATAGTCCCAACTCTTGTTCAACGAGCTGGTTTAAATCAGGCATCGCACTTAAGGCAATAAGCTTATCGAAGGATTTTAACTGTTGTGTGACTTGTAACGCTAAGTCAGTGCTGCCTGCAAACATACTAGCCAGGGGATACTTCGCCTTCGCTGCTGCTAGCTCTTGTCTTGAAGTCGGAACCAGTAAATTATCTGTACTGATTTTTTGACTGTTAATTTCTTCTAAACGTTTAGCAGTCTGGATCTCTGTTTGTTCGAATTTATCAATTTGCTTATTTTGGCATGCACTTAAAGTGGCATCAATAATGGGGCGATACCCCGTACAGCGGCATAAATTGCCAGAAAGTGCTTGGATAACCGTTTCTCTATCTGGTTGTTCTACTTGTTGGTACAACGCAAACATCGACATAATAAAACCAGGGGTACAAAAACCACATTGCGAGCCATGATGATCTACTAAGCTTTGTTGTACCGGATGTAAAACTTTCTCATCTGGTAAATGCTCAACTGTAATCAATTGTTTGCCATGTAATGCTGATAAAAATGTCACACAACTATTAATAGCTCTATATTCAAGATTTCTCTTTGGTGTATTATTTGGGGAGACGACTTCAGCTAATACTACCGTACAGGCGCCACAATCGCCTGAAGCGCAGCCTTCTTTAGTACCTGTCAGTTTTTGTTGTTCCCGTAAATACTCAAGCAAAGTTAAGTCTGCTCTTGCTTGACTTATGTGGGTTATTTCGTTGTTAAGCAAAAAGCTGATCATGAGACGCTCCATTAACGAGACTTAATTTATTATTATCCCGATTCGCGATGTTAAATACAACAAATAGTAGACTAAATGGTCAGCTTTTTTTAATATAAACAATAATATACTAATATGTATAATTTTCATTCAGCTCCGACTGCGCTGGCCATTCATTTTGTTATGAATTTAAAATTATTTAAGCAATTAAAATGCCGATTATTGAGTGTCATAGTAATTTAAATGCAACAACTTATGCTTGTAGTATTCCCTTAGGTTGGGTGATATTTTCAATGTTAATCAAAGCATATGAAATTTTATACAACGGAAATTAAATATTAAATGTGTGCAAGTAAGAATTACAAAGAAATCAGTATTGGGGAGCTTAACCGCTGTAAAATATTAAATGCTGCTGAAAAGGAATTTGCTTTGCACGGTTATAAAGGAACACGGGTTCAACAAATAGCAAATAGAGCTAAATTACCTAAAACCAATGTGCTTTATTATTTTAAATCTAAAGAGTTACTCTATATGGCTTTGTTAGAAGATATTCTTCGGTTATGGAATAGTCGGTTTGATGAAGCAACCGTGAGTGACGACCCAGCTGAAGTATTAGCACATTATATTGCTGACAAAATGGAGATATCTCGTTGTCGACCAGATGCATCCAAAATGTTTGCACTAGAAATTATCAACGGTGCACCAAATTTAGACAAGTTTTTTAAAGATCAACATGCGTCTTGGATGGCGGGGCGCGTGGATGTAATCAAACAATGGATTGAGCAAGGTAAACTAGTTGCAACAGACCCTCATTATTTGTTATTTAATATTTGGGCAACATCTCAACATTATGCTGACTTTTCTATTCAAATTAATGAACTCAGAGGTAGAACCATGACTCAATCAGATTTTGCCGAAGCTACAAATAATTTGGTGAAATTAATATTAACTGGCTGCGGTTTATCAGTTCCAGCAGAATTTGAATAAGGTACTCTATGAAACATGTATACCCAAGGAATTTAATAGGTTATGGCCAATATCCTCCACATCCTAAATGGCCTAATCAAGCTAGGATAGCCGTGCAATTTGTTCTTAATTATGAAGAGGGTGGTGAAAACTGTGTGTTGCATGGTGATCAACAATCAGAAACTTTTTTATCAGAAATTATAGGCGCACAGGCATACCCAGATAGACATTTAAGTATGGAGTCTATGTATGAATATGGCAATCGTGCTGGATTTTGGCGGCTTTATAATTTGTTTGTTCGTTATAATTTACCCATTACCGTATTTGGTGTGACAATGGCACTGCAGCGCAATCCAGAAGCAGTAGCGGCTATGAAAGAGGCAAACTGGGAGATTGCGAGTCACGCATTACGCTGGATTAATTTTCAAGAGATGCCTGAACCACAAGAAAAGAAAATGATAAATACTGCGGTGCAGTTACACCAAGCTATCACAGGTAGTAAGCCTAAGGGGTGGTACACTGGAAGAACAAGCCCTAACACCCTTAAATTGTTAGCTGAAAGAGATGACATTTTATACTGCGCAGACTCCTATGCAGATGACCTGCCGTATTACGATACTCAATACGCTAAACCTCTATTAATGGTGCCTTATACGTTGGATACTAACGATATGCGCTTTGCTACGCCACAAGGATTTAACAGTGGCACACAGTTTTATGAATATCTTAAAGATGCATTTGATGTGTTATATGCAGAGGGTGCAACAGCACCTAAAATGTTATCTATTGGTTTGCATTGTCGAATTATCGGTCGCCCTGCGCGAATGGCAGCATTGCAACGATTTATTGAATATGTACAAAGCCATGATAAAGTGTGGTGCTGCACCAGAGAGCAGATTGCTTTACATTGGAAAGAGCATTTTCTAGCGTAATGTTGATGTTAGTTGTGTTTTGAAAAGGCGCTATCTCAAGGGTACTCAAATTATCGTATATTGGCATCGAATATACAGAGCGTAGATAAATAAACGGATATATGCCAATGGTATTTAAAAGCTGGATTAAAATTCATTTTTTAAAATTTAATTGCCTTGTTACCAGACATCGGTGGAACATAAAATTGCTGATTAGCACTGATTAGCACTGATTAGCACTGATTAGCACTGATTAGCACTGATTAGCACTAATAACACAGATAACACAGATAATATAATTTGAGCCTTTATGTGTCACGCGAGCCTATCTTAGATAGAAATAAAAAATTATTTGCTTATGAATTATCACTTCACACCTTCACTCCCACAGAGGAAGTTAGGTGTTTTTGCATCTGAAGAAAGCATTTGATTCTAGTGTCATTACAGTCATATCATGCTGATTCACAATTTCATAATTCACACAAATTAAACCAACACCTGGTTTACTCTTAGATAATCTGCACTGCGTCACACAACTTTCCACACTTAAAATATACCCCGGATATACAGGTTTCAACCACTTGATATTTTTGATACCAGGTGATCCTAGTGACCCATGTTCTTCTGGAAGATTATCAATTAACATGCGCATGAACATAGCCGAAGTATGCCATCCACTAGCACATAAGCCCCCAAAAAGTGAGTCTTTAGCCGCCTCATCATCTAAATGAAAGTACTGGGGATCATATTTGCTGGCAAATTCTATTATTTCACTCTCCGTTACCTGATAAGCGCCAAACCTTGATGTATGACCCGGTTGATAATCTTCAAAATACATATGCTGTCCTCAAATTAGGATGAAGTGTTTAAATATAAATTAATAACAAGAGAGAATAATAATTTTGAAAACCATAATAGAACGATAATAAATATATCATTACCCATTATTTAATATCAACACTCAAGATACACAGGGATAAAAAAATGACTAAGCATTATGTTGTAATCACAAGTTTATGTTGTTGGATTAACTCGTATTTGTTTAGTCCAATTAAAAGATTAATTATTGCTGGAGATACTTTATCAAGATTACCTCCATTTTTCTGAAAAAAAGAGCCTGTAACAAATATTGTGTAACTACCTATTACTGTAGCTGTGTTGTAATGAAATATTACGTTTTGTTAAACGTGTCAATATGAATCCCTCCTGATAATTTATGACGCTAAATATACAGACGATGGGATGCTGAAATCATAAATTTTTTTCGAGACCCACACCAAAAAATAAAGCAAATAACCCTGATGAATTAAATTAAAAAATTTGCCACAAAAAATAATCATTAGATTTGCAGCTGTTCCTTCATGAGCTTTAATTATTGTTAATCAGTTGTTAATTTATTATTGCTTAGCAATTTGATTAGCGCTATTAGAGCGCAAAGTAAAAAGGAGATTGTTATATGAAAACATTTACAACAAAATATAGTCTATTAATTTGTTTTTAAGCTTGCTGTCTTTTAACGTATTAGCAGAAGATGAGCGTGTGTTTAAAAATGGAGATTACTGGGAGGTATCATCAATTACAATCGTTGTTGGTCAATGGTTAAATTATGCAAAACATCTATCAACCAAATGGCGTGACTCACAAGAATTTGCTAAATCTAAAGACTGGATTAATGGCTACAAAGTTATAATCAACCAGTATCCTAGAGACTGCGAACCAGGCATGTATTTAATTACTATGCTTGAAGCAATGGCCACGAAAACACAAGAAGATGAACGATACAAATCCTATATGGAATGGTCTAAAAGTACGATAGCTAAAATAGAAGAAAGCAGCGGTGAACGTGTTGTCATGCATCATTTAAGCGGTGATTCTTTATTTCGTGAAGTCTCTTTTAGATAATCCATTAATGTTCATGGAATTTGTATTTATTTTGTAATTCATTCAACGGTCAATTTTCATTCGCAGCGGGCTGTTGCATATCATTTTTACGTTGTATTTTCAGTTGTACTTGCTCTTCACATTATATCGATACAATCAAATTTCTCAGTAGAATGATCCAAATATTCAGTCGTTTTGCATCGCTCTATAGCTCAATAAGCTGATGCCGATCTTGATAGTTTATTAATCTGCGGGTACCCATTTCATTTTGAAATGATATTACTGCAGTTTATCTTCACCATATCTAACCATGATGATGTGTAATTAGGTGACTTCATTTCTCTGCGCATTTGCCATTTACCTTGAATACCTTTTGCAGCCAGTGATAAAGAGTTAGGGCCAAAACGTTGGTTGATGCTGTCTAGTGCAGCCATAACACGAGGGTCACGCCCTTGTGATGAAAACATATCTCGTTGGTACATAGCGCCATCTACCAGCTCTATGGCTCCTACACCTGATTTATGAAATAACACACCAGGACGATATATTTGTTTTGCCGCAGCGCTGGCTGCAATGGCTAGATCTCGGCTATCTGCGGTAGCATCAAAAAAACCGTGATGTATATTGCGCCGATAAATTTGACCATCTGAAAATGGACTGGAATGAGCAAATGCCACCATCATTTTTATTAAGCTACCTTGTTTACGCGATTTTTTGGCTACTTTTTCACTGTGCATTACTAGGCTTTGTTCTAGTGATGCATAATCAGTGACTTTTTCACCAAATGCTCGGGTAGAGAATATTTGCTGTTTGGGGCTCTTTACTTCATCCCATGTCAAACATGGCTCACCTTGTAACTCCCTTACTGTGCGCTCAATATTGACTGAAAATTGCTGGCGCATTAACTTGGCTGGTTGTTGAGAAAGCTTCCACGCATTATCAATGGCCATAATTCTTAGTTTTTTACCTAAGCGACTACCGATACCCCACACATCTTCAATAGCCATTCCTTGCAGCACAGCCATTATGTTTTGTTTATCAATGACATTGACGCCACCTGTGTTCCTGTTTTTCTTTGCGAAATGGTTGGCCGCCTTAGCTAAGGTAGCCGTTGGTCCCATACCCACACACACTGGTAGCCTCACTTCTTGCCATATTACCCGCCTTATATCTTTTCCTAGGTGCCACCAGTTTTCTTTAGGCTGGGTTTGAAAGCGAAGAAATGATTCATCAATTGAGTAAATATGTTGCTCGGGTGAGTACCGACTGAGGATGTCCATTATTGATGCGGATAAGTCTGAATATAATTCATAGTTAGAACTGCGCACTATCACACCAGATGCTTCGACTTGTTTGCTAATTTTGAAGTACGGTTGAAACTTCACATTACCTAGTTTTGCTTTAGCTAACTTGCACATAGCCACGACACAACCATCATTGTTACTTAGCACAATAACGCCTGTTCGCCTGGCAAGTGGATCGAAAATTTTCTCGCAACTTGCATACATACTATTGACATCAACTAACGCAAACATTTTGCTAGCTTTGTTGATTGACGGTGATTTCTAACTGAGCGAATGACAATGCCTTCTTCTAAAAAGTCATCACCCTCTTTTAGATGATAAGTCTTGTAAATATCGCTTCCTGACAATAAACACTGTTTTTTACGCTCATAGAGTTTACACATGAAAACACCATTTAATGTAGCCACTATAATGTCCATGTTGGTCTGTCTGGCTGCTCGGTCAACGATTAACACATCACCATCGAATATGCCGTGGCTTGTCATACTATCCCCTACAGCAAGCCCTACAAATGTCGCAGTGGGGTGGTCAATGAGTATTTCATCGAGAGACATGGGCAGCGTTTGGTATTCTGACGCGGGCGACTCAAAACCGGTTATGCCAGCCTGAGCCTTGATCGGTATAATATTCATTACATCTCAATACTGTATATCTATACAGCATTATAGCGCGATCTATATGCTAAATAGCAAGCACATTCATTAATAGTTAGCGTGATTTTGAATTCATACTTCCTAAACGTTGTTTATTTTAATATTGCAATTTGCATATATATCGCTGAAAATGAGATGTGTAAATTCAAGGTGTGTAAGTAAAACGGCCGGGTAATCGGCAAGGAATGACAGGTAGATTGTTTTTTGTATTTTAACGACAAAATAATTGAATATTTTACATGCTTTTAATGGATCTAATTTTTTATTACACAAGTATAAGTATATGAACTAACAATAACGTTAGCCCTAAGAACTCGCCATAATAGCGAGTTTTTTGCATTTTAGGGGTAATGTAAAAGAGAATCATTATTATTTTCGTCTACCAATTAGGATATCAACTATGAACAATGTGAATCGCCGTGACTTTTTAAAAATATCAGGTTCATCTCTTATCGGATTGACTTTGGGTGGGGTGGCATTAAGTGCTAACGCACAAGAGCAAGTGGCGCTTGATGATCCAACAGCCGCTGCCCTTAAATATGTGCACACCTCAGAGGTTGAAGGCCAGTACTGCGACAATTGCCAATATATTCAAGGTGAAGAGGGTAAAGAGTGGCGCCCATGTGCCTTTTTCCCTGGAAAAGTTGTTAATGCCAAAGGCTGGTGTGCAGGTTGGATGAAGAAAGCAGGTTAATTATTGATTAGATTATCACTGTTGTTCTAATCAATTCCAACCAATGAGGGCTGCATCGTTATGCTGCCCTCATTAAACGCTAATAAATAATACAATCATAAAGCTGATTTTGCATCGTTGTTGATAATGTCTAAATTGTCTTACAAGCCAGTATGATACTGACTCACTGTTGACTCGGTCACCATAGCGTTTAAGGTCGCTTCTACTCTTGGATCACCAGCCAACAACTGTTCGAACTGGGTAATCAATGCCACCTTGTCTGGTGAAAGGTTATCACCAGCTCCAATGTTGGTTAAATCAATTAAAAAACCGTCAAATAAGTCAGCCAAATCATTTATCACCTGCATATTTAAAAACTGGTCCTGATTATAAATACTTGGGTAGCCCGCTTTTTGTTTATCAATCGCAAATGACACACCTTTTAGATTAGTAATTGTGGTTGATTTATCACATGAGAGCATACAACCATTATCTATTCTGGGTTTTTCACAGCCCACACTTTGCTGGAAGAAACATTGTCTGCTGGTCATTAATAAGATGGGATGATAAATGCTGTAAAATAATTTAAAGTTCGCAGGGCGGGCAATGTTTTTCATTTGTTGTTGGTTAAGCTCGTTAGATATAAAAGCGCCGCTGCAATCAAACTCTTCTTTCATGGCCATTAAGGCATAAGAATTGGTGGTATTCAAAAAGGGGCCTGCTATCCATTTAATCCCTAATTGATTGGCTCTGTAAGCGATACCTGTATTGTTTGTTACAATTAATGGCGGTGCTACCTGTTCTAAAATATTAATCGCCACATCATAATCTTTACCAATTAATACCGCAGGAAACCAAGGAATTAAACGCGGGTTTGCGGTTAAAAAAGTAATGTATCTAGTGCAGTCACGTTTATAGGCGTCGGGTAACTTAAAATAAATATCGGCAGTGGTGGCCTCGGTTAAATAAATGTCTGCCTCGTCACTGATTAATATGGACAGTTTGGCCTGGGTATCAGTTTGGCCTTCAGCCCCCTTGGCATGTCTGTCTAATGCTGGCAATTTTACAGGTGGTATCAATACCTTATCATTATTTAATAAACGGGCAGCTTCATTCTTTAGGGATGTTAGCTCGCTAAAAGGCACACTAAGTTCGGCGGACAAATACTGTAAATCGATTGTTTTAAGCACATATTCAGCATTGCCCAAACTTCTGAAACGTTTATCAAGGGTGAGTTGATCGATCCCATTGTGTTCGCTCTTGGTTAATAGGCTTTTGGATTGAAGTACAAATGATTTCGCTGGAGCTTTGGGTACGTTAAGCGCTTGGGTCTGCTGGGTAGATAATGCTTCAGTGTTATTTTCTGTGCTAACCGTTAGACTTAATGAACTGCCTGCTTCACCAGAAAAACGTAAGGTTAAAGGTACTTTATCGATACTTAAATATTGGATTTTGTCTTTTACCGCATCATTAATTTCGTTTTTTTCTTGATAAAGTGTGTGTTCGACTTCTTGAATTTGCACTACGGAAATTAGATTGTTGTCGGTAGTACTGCTGATTTTATCGATGGCATGATTTTTTGAATTATCACGGGGATTATCAATAAACATCGACTGATTTAAATCACCACGCAAAAAAGCATTTGAAAAGTCCCGATTAAATACTTTATAGAGGCGCTCACCGTCTTCAAGTAATTGACCTGTTTTGATAAAACCATCTATTTGCTTGCGAAAGCTATCTACCACTGTATGCACATAACTTGCGCCTTTTATTCGACCCTCTATTTTAAAAGAGGTCACGCCAGCTTCTATTAACGCAGGTAAATCAAAAAATGCAGAGTTATCTTTTATATTTAGCGGGAAATTATGACCTGTTGCTGTGGTTTCATATTCTTCACGGCAAGCCTGACTACAACGACCACGGTTACCTGAATTACCCACACTAGCTGAAGTGGAATAACATAAACCAGAGAAGGCAACACAAAGTGAGCCATGCACAAACACTTCAGTTAATATCTCGTGTTCGCGACTTACTGCGGTTAACTCAGTAATTTCCCTTAGGTTTAGCTCTCTGGATAAATTAACTCTTGAAGCGCCTAGTTTTTTAAGAAAACCAATTTGGCCTGCATTGTGGGTGGTGAGCTGTGTTGATGCATGGATATCTAAGCTAGGGAAATGTTTCTTGATCAGGTTAAACATACCAATATCTTGAACAATCACGCCATCTAGTGTGGTGTTCACCAGCTTACTTAATAACTTGGCTAGAGTGGTAAATTCCCGTTCTAAAATCACAATGTTTAAAGTCAGAAAAATTTCACATTGATACTGGTGAGCAAGTCGGATAACACCTACAAGTTCATCAAAAGAAATATTAGACGCACGATTACGGGCATTAAAGGTATCTAAACCGCAATAGACGGCATCCGCACCGGCAATAATGGCCGCTTTAATGGCATCAACATCACCGCCTGGGGCTAACAATTCAATTTTATGCTTCATGTAGATAATATATGGTCGGTTAATTTTAAAGCGAGGATATTACCCGTATATTTAGCCAAAGAATATCGATACAGTAGATTATTAGGGGTAAACACTGCAAAGTGCCCAGTTTAGCGAGTTAGTCAGTAAAAAATAGCGATAGATATAAACATGCCACTCTTTATACCACTGCCCATACTGTACTCATTACGAAATTGCCCTTATGCGATGCGAGCGAGGATAGGCATACATAAAGCCCAGCTTCAGATTGATTTAAGAGAGGTTAATCTCAAGCAAAAACCTGCTGAAATGATCGCAGCCTCCGCCAAAGGCACAGTGCCCATTTTAGTCTTAGATAACGAACAACCACCACCTACTGTAATTGACGAAAGTTTAGACGTGATGTTGTGGGCGCTGGCAAAAAACGACCCTGATAATTTGTTGCACCTGTTGGATCGAAGCGCGTTACCCAAGATGTTGGTGTTAATCAGACTATTTGATGATGAATTTAAAACCTGTTTAAACGCCTATAAGGCAGCCAAACGCTATCGTGAAGATAACGTCACCGAATACAGACTGGCCTGCGAGGTTTACATACAAGAATTAGAAAGTCGCTTGGCAGCTACCACAGCTCAACAACCCTTTCTTATGTCAGCCCAAGAAAGTTTGGCAGACATTGCGTTGTTACCCTTCATTCGTCAATTTGCCAAGGTAGAACGTCAATGGTATCAGCAATCGCCTTACCCAAAGGTTAGACAGTGGCTCAATTATTACCTGCAAAGTGCTATGTTTACAAAAGTGATGGCTAAGCATGATTTGTGGTTGAAGATGGGTGAATGAAAACTACCAAAATGTTGGTGGTAAATGCTTTTAGATGAAATAGTTTCACTATCAAATTTGACATATACAGAAATCAAAAGTGGGCAAATTATTAATATTTTCACCATAGAAAAAATGCAGATATGAGTAGATAGTGAATAAATTTAAATCCTAGAGCACACACAGGTAAAACGCTGACCCAGTTCTTTTTGTAAGGTTGTGACCACTTCAAATACTGATCGCAATTGGTCGTGCAATACAGGTGTGAGGTCTTTGGGAGAAATATAATTATCAAGTCTAATTCCCAGACTTATCTGGCGTTCCTAATGTTGAATGCGTAGGTATGAGATAAACTCAAAAGCTTCTAATAATTTGTCTAGACTTTGTTGGGTTATTGCGACCACAGTTGCTGTAAGTTTCAGACGTTTCAATGTATGTTCCTCACTCTGTCCGCTAGACAATATATAGAGTCTGGTCAAATCAACAATTGGTACTAGACCGTTATGTTTGAGAGCCAGTACATCTTTATTCTCTCTTTACTATTTAGAATAAACATCCTGACAAATCCAATCGGCGATTGAGAATCTTGTTAAATAAGCTGACTTTAAAAAGGTATCGCAATCAGCCGTTTGGGATGTAATCGTCAATCTCAATGATAGGCCGAGAAAAAACTAAATTATAAAACGCCAGCCAAATTAATGGCTGAACACATGGTAGCTATAGCGGCTTAGAGGTTATGCACTTCAAACTTGAATCTGCCAGTACTTTAGGTTCAGATTTAAATATCTACTGTCTGATATCATGTTTCTAGGCATCAATACTCTGAACCTCGTGGGGGGACTCGCTATTATTTCACCAGGACAATACACATAACCATAAGCATCTAAGCCATCTTTAACAAATTGCGCGATTTTCAGGAAATAATATATATGCGCTTGAATCGCTCAAGTGCAAGTATCAGTGCATTATATTGACAAATATTTTGTGAGGATACTTTGGTATCCAAACAAAGTGATATATTAATCGATATACGTGATGTGTATTTCTCTGAAGTTCCATATGCTGGAAAGCATAAACCGGAAAAAGACCCAGTTGACACTATCCATTACGGGGGCTAGCCCCCGAGATTTTCGCTCCGCTGGTTAAAGGTAATGGTTTAATGAGACGGTAGTCCCCAAAAGGTTTTGCAAGGACGCAGTGGTGATCCTATTTACATCACTTGCAATGATAATCAATCTCTTTGCTATGCTGGCAGCTCTGCTATTAGAGCTGTGTCACAACTTTTCGTTATTATTCATGCGACTTTATCAAACATAATTGTCTCAAATTTGTAAGCCTTTTAACTCAAACAAAAGTATACCACTTGAATAATTTCCCACACTAAATCAAATGATGGCTGAATAATTTAAGACAACTATCCATTGACACCCAGTAAATTACTGATGGTATTTAGTCATTCATTACGGATCAGTGACATATTTACTGGTCTAAATTAACGAAGGTTTATTCGTTCTATGGTTGAAGGGCTATATACTTTTTTTATTGTAAGAGTAAAATAATGGTGCAATGAGCTAACAAAAACTAAAACGTTTCGACTTTTTATGGACTAAAAACATGTCAGATCACTTCAAAATAACACCTCAGAATGCGATTTCCGATAGTGACATTGCAAGAGTTATTCCTTGTAAAAAGTTATCAATGAATGCCCCCATCAAATGGTTGGCGTTAGGTCTTAAGGACGCGAGTCGGGAGCCTGGGCTAACGCTTTTTTTTGGTCTTATATTTGCAGCTATACCTTGGCTAATTATTGAATTAGTGCAATTAACAGGTTGGCATTTAGTGATAATGCCTGCAATTGTTTGCTTTATGCTGATTGGACCATTTTTGGCAGCGTGTATGTACGATGTCAGTTGGGAACTAGAAAAAAACCACGAACCCACTTTACGTCATTGTGTAAAAACATTAAAACGCAACGCTCTAAATGAATGGGGCTTAGGTATTTTACTGATGTTATTAATGATTTTTTGGCTGCGCGTGGCTTCATTGATCCATGCCTTATATCCACAATTCATTGATAAAGATTTTATTAATCTTCTGCCATTTTTGGCGGTTGGCACGTTAGTTGGTGCCGCATTCACATTATTAGTTTTTTTTATTAGTGCGTTTACACAACCAATATTGATGGAACGAAAAGTTGATTTAGCTACCGCTTTGTTAACCAACATGAACGCAATATGGACTAATAAAGCTCCGATGATGTTATGGGCATTCATTATTTTAATGTCAGTAATTATCGGTTTTGCTACATGGTTTGTTGGTTTTATTTTCCTGATGCCGCTTATTGGGTATGCAACTTGGCACGGTTATATAGATACAATAGAAATTAAAAGGGTACGAACCTTCGAATAGTTAAGTTTTTCTATACAGTATTAAAGCAATAAAAAAGCCTCATAATGAATCATCATGAGGCTTTTTTATGTTGTAGCTTATCGTGGTAGTTTAGAAACTGGGCTTTCTTCTAAAATTTTCTTAGCCCAAAAAGCCTTGACTGAAAAGTCAGACTTTTTAACTTTCTTTTTAACCGGTACCTTAGCTGCCTTTTTCGGCATGGGTTTTTTAGGTTTTTCAACGGCTGCTGTGGCTTCTTTTGCTGGAGTTGAAGTGCCTAATTCAGCAATCATTGCATTCAAATTGGCCAAACGAATATTTTTACCACCATCAACACTATACCAGCCACCTTTTGCTTCGATTGTGGGAGCATTACCATTTGCTGCAGTATAAGCTTCAGTAAAAGCCGCTATTACTTGATCTTTATCCAATTTACTCATAATCAGGTCTTTGCCTTTTATATGTTTATTTTCAGAATGTGAGCAGGTTTTATACCTTTTTTTATTTATAATGTCTAATTTTACAAAATCAGTTGTATGTAAATCAGTAGGAACAACAATGTCAGTATCAAATATTCAGTTATTAGAATTACTTAATTCGTTATTAAAGCCAGAAATGGTAAATGATTATTGCCCTAATGGTTTGCAAATAGAAGGCAAAAGGAAGGTGACTAAGTTAGTCACGGGCGTGACTGCTTCTCAGGCACTAATCGACCACGCAGTATCAATTAATGCAGATGCTATTTTGGTACATCATGGCTATTTCTGGAAAAATGAGTCGCCTTGTATAACAGGCATGAAGAGAGAACGAATACATACTTTATTGCAGCACAATATAAATCTTTATGCCTATCATTTACCTTTGGATATTCACCCATCACTTGGTAATAACGCTCAATTAGCTAAATTATTAGGTATTGTGGATATCGCACCGTTAGAAAAAAACAACCCTCAGTCTGTGGTTATGCAAGGTAGGTTTGAAGGTGGTATTCACCCGACTCGCTTGAATGACTTGATAAGTAATATGTTAATTAAAACACCGTTACACGAGCCAGCGAGAAAAACTAAAATTGAAACAGTTGCCTGGTGTACAGGTGGCGGACAAGGTTATATCGATTTAGCCGCTGAAAGAGGTATTGATGCTTACATCACCGGTGAGGTATCAGAACAAACTATTCATACTGCGAGGGAAATGGACATTCATTTTTATGCTGCAGGACATCATGCAACCGAACGTTATGGTGTAAAAGCGTTAGGTGAGTATATTCAACAAAAATTAGAAATTGAGGTTGTCTTTGTTGACATCGATAATCCAGCATGAGGCAGATTTGATAAATGGATAATGATGGGCAAGACCAAAGTTTTGATAAATTTGCAGATAAATTCGAAAAAAACATTTATGGCTCCACAAAAGGCCAATTACGCCATGAGTTGCTAGTACATTATTTGCACGACTGCATACCTCTAAATACTCAGCCATTAGAAGTCTTGGATGCAGGAGGGGGCACTGGTGTAATGTCTCAGGTCATGCTTAATTTAAACCACAAGGTAACTTTATCTGATATCTCTTCAGAAGTATTATCTTTGGCTAAGGGTAAGTTAGGTAAAAATATCAATCTTGATGTTCAAAATAAGGCTATATTGTCGTTAAGCACTAAAAAACAATATGATTTGGTTGTCTGTCATGCAGTTTTAGAGTGGATACAAAATCCATTCGAAGTGATATGTAAATTAGTGGATTTAGTTAAACCAGGTGGCTATCTATCCCTGAGTTTCTTTAACTATGATGCTCAGTTATTTGGAAATATGTTGTATGGTAATTTTGATTATGTCGAACAGGGCATGACCGCTAAAAATATTGTGCGGTTGAGCCCTAATAACCCACAAAAACCTAAAATTATTTTATCTCAACTTGAAAACCTACCTGTAAAGATCATAAAAAAGGCGGGTATACGTTGTTTTCACGATTATTTAAAACAAACTGAGAAACAAACCAGCGAATATGACCAACTTAAACAATTAGAGATAAAATATGGCTCAACTGAGCCATATTTATGGTTGGGTAAATATTTTTTAGTTATTGCCCAAAAAGATTTATGATTATGATTTGAATTATTCAGATAATAATTTTTCAATATCCTTGATCATTTCTGCAGGCTTAGTGGTAGACGCATAACGTTTGGTCACTTCTCCTTGTTTGTTGACTAAAAACTTGGTGAAGTTCCATTTGACACTTTTGCTACCCATCACTCCAGGCGCCGCTTCCTTTAAATATTGATATACTGGGGCTGTGTTTGAACCATTCACCTCAATCTTCTTAAACAAAGGAAAATTGACATTGAAGTTCAGACTACAAAATTCTTGGATTTCGGCATCTTCTCCAGGCTCTTGATGACCAAATTGGTCACATGGAAAGCCAAGCACTTCTAAACCTTGTGGTTCAAATTGTTTATATAGGCTCTGTAGACCATCATATTGTGGTGTAAAGCCACACTTACTTGCGGTGTTGACTATTAATAATACTTTGCCTTTATAGTCATTGAAATTTATATTTTCACCATTATTTAATATGGCCTCAAACTGATATATGGTATCCGACATAATCATTCTCTTTATTACACGTGTTATCTATATTGTCATTATCTAGCTGGTTTCAACTACTGAAGTCAATAATTTAAAATTAAGGTAAATCCTGATGAAGGAAAGTAAATTGGTACAAAAAATAGCGTTTATTGGTTTAGGTGTCATGGGGTACCCTATGGCAGGACATTGTAAAAAATCAGGTCATGAAGTTACAGTATTTAATCGCACTACAAATAAAGCCCAAGCTTGGGTTAACGAATTTTCGGGAAACATGGTCGCCTCTCCTAAATTGGCTGCAGAACAAGCCGATATAATTTTGTTATGTGTTGGCAACGATGATGATCTCCGTTCCGTTATGTTAGGGGAACATGGCGTACTTGCAGGTGTTAACGCTGGAGATATCATAGTAGATCATACTACCGCATCAGCAGAAGTAGCTCGAGAGATGGAAATAGTCTGTTCAGACTTGGGTGTTGGGTTTTTAGATGCGCCAGTATCTGGTGGGCAAGCAGGCGCTGAAAATGGACAATTGACTGTTATGGTAGGTGGGGAAAAAATCCATTATAGTTCAGTTGAATCTATAATAGGTTGTTATGCTAAGTTCAGTCAATTACTTGGTGCTGCAGGGAGCGGTCAACTGGCTAAAATGATGAATCAAATCTGTATTGCTGGTGCAGTCCAAGGATTATCAGAGGCACTCAGTTTTGGAAAAAATGCTGGTTTAGATTGCCGTGCAGTAGTTGATGTTATTTCTAAAGGCGCTGCACAGTCGTGGCAAATGGAGAATCGTTTTGAAACGATGTTAGCAGGTAAATTTGAGTTTGGCTTTGCTGTTGATTGGATGCGTAAAGACTTGGATATTGCATTGAATGAAGCAAAGAAAAACGGCTCCTCGCTGCCATTAACTGCTTTAGTCGATCAGTTTTATGCTGATGTACAGAAAAACGGAGGAGGGCGATGGGATACTTCTAGTCTGTTTACAAGATTGTAATATTAAAAGTACACAACTATTTGAGTGGTTCAACATGCCACTGATATCCGAGGTAACGAATTTTTGCAGTGTCGTATTCTCTATCAGCTCGCCAAATGCGGTTATTTAATTTGACCACTACACCAGGATAAAGGCGCTTATTGGCGATGAGTTGTATGTCAGTTTGATACTGCTCTTTGGCCATCTGCATTTCATAAGATTTTTTTTCAAGCCTATCCACCAATTTTTTTTCCCTTTGAAACAATTGGTTGGCATCATCAACTCGTCCCTTCATATCTTTTGGAATAGGCTTAGAGTTAAGTAAATTGATACGCTCCAGATGCCTATTATTATTTTGTTTTACTTTCTTTAAAAGTTCGTCTAGTGAGTCTTTGCGATCAGATAAAATATTAAAACCTTCACTGTAATCGATACTTAAACTACTGCCTGAAACAGCACCTATAGTACCTGCAGTAAATGAATCTTGACATATAACTGTGCAAGCGAAAATATTTCCATTAGGTTTGTCAATAGCACCTATAGTTACTTTTCCTCGGCAGTGAATTCGACTGTATGCTAGTTGTCTTCCAATGGTGACATTGCCATTGCAATTAATGTCTAAGCCTTGACCATTCTGAACATGAATATTACCTTTTGAAGTTAAACTGGTACTATATTCAGTTGTGTTTTCATTGACTTTCCCCATGGCGCTTTCAGTAATAATAATATCCCCACCTGCATGAATAATCGCAGATTCTACAAAGCCATTGACAGTGACATCTCCAGTTGCATGAATTTCCATTTTTTCATTCACGTCACCACTGACTAAAACTGAGCCATCATAATTAATGTTGCCGCTACCTATGTTGACACCTTCGCATACATAAATATTGTCGACACTCATTATTTCATCTGTAAATTTGGGCATGCCGAAAATATCTGCCACCAACAAATTTTTATCACCATCACTGATAACAGTGCCATCACCAGGTTTAAATTTAATCCATTCACCTTTTGTTGCAACTATAATATCCCCACCCACTGAAAATCCATTTCTGCCTTTAGTCGGTGGCATTCTGCGAAGAAGTTCGGCTCCCTTTTGTACGCATATAATCGCTCCTAAGTTACGCATATCTACACGCTCAGAACCCACTGTTTGTGGTTTTAAAATTCTATCTACGGCGTTTTCGACAAGCGGTTTCAATCTAGACGATTTGCCATCTCTAGGTGCTAAACCTTTAGCTATAAGTTCTTCAAATACTTCACCTGGAAAACCCTGTGCAGTTTGCTTCACCAAACTTGTTAAACGTTTTTTACTGATACCGCGTTTTACACCGACTGAATTTAATTTTTCTAATAATGACTTAACTGATGGGACTTTACCTGCGTGGCCTACAGTTGTTGTCAAATAAGCAGATAATTGGTCTTCTTCGATTTTAAAATTTATTTTGGTATCTCTGCGTTCACCAATTTGATGTTCTATGGGAGTGGACTTGTTACGTGTTGTTATTGATTTATAACTATCTACTGCGTCAATAATACTTTCATCAAATATAAAAAAATGTTTAAACCTGCTTTTTTGAACAATATCTAAAATAAATTTAGCTTCAACCTTATCTCTGGCAAGATCAGGAGCAATATTTAATACTAAATATTGGTCTGTTTCATCAATTTTTAATGTCATGCCTAGCATACTAATTGCCTTTAATTACGTCACATAAATTAATGTGGATTTAAGTCAGTCTAAATATCTATTTTATATCGACTTATTATTGGTTTATATTAACAGATAATTTCTGGTTACATCTAAACCATAAATCAAAAAAATGTCCAATCTTTAAAAACCGATTGTTGTATCGTTATAAACTCTGCGCATAGTTGTAAAGAGATTTTAATATGGCCAATTTATCAGGGTTTCGAGAATATTCGATACTCAATTGTTCGAGTTGCAATAAAAATTCTGGCATTTTAATACTCGCAGGCGACTCATCGTCAAAAAATTTAAAATGTCTATAACGTTGCCATCGTTCAATCTCTAGTTCTGATAACGACTGAGGTACACTCCTAGCTCGGTATCTAAACAATAACGTATGCAAACGATCGTCTTCAAATGGCAAGCAAAGCTCAGTTAATCTTGTTACATCAGATTTAATAATTTGGTTCATAAGCTCCTTGTCGCTTGACGAAAAGAAACCGCCTGAATACAACGCGTATTCAGGGTCTAGAGAATTAGGGCGTTCTTGATGAGCGTATACCTCTTGTAATTTATCGATAAAATGCAGGTTGTCTTTAATCTTCTGTAAGTTTTGTAAACAACGTTCCCTGTCGATCCCCAAACGCTTGGCATTTTCAGTGCTAAGAGTTTTAGCTGGGGCCAAGACTGGGCATTTATTAATATGTAGGAGCTTGATGGGCAAACGTTGTTCATTTTCTTCTAACATTGAATTTGGTGTGTATAATTTTTCTTTTATTTCATTAGCTGAAAGTGTAAAAAGTGGACTTGGATCAAGAGCTAAATTTAGAGTAATCACTGCATTTTTATTTGATGGATGCATCCCTACAGGGACTATCCAAGAACAGCAACCATGAACAGAGGGGATTTTTGAGGATATGTGAACCAGTGGTGTTAATTTTTTACAATTGATTTGTTCTAATACCTTTTTCTTGTTTCTTAAGCTAAATAGATAATCAAATAGTTTGGGTTGGCGTTCTTTAATCAACTTGGCAACAGCGATTGTGGCATATACATCAGACATAGCATCGTGTGCACCTTGATGTTGAATACCATTGGCTTTGGTCAAGTCCTGTAATTTAAAACTGGGTGTTCCTTCTTTATTTAATGGCCAATTAATGCCTTCAGGTCTTAAAGCGTAACAAGCTCTGGCCAAGTCAATAATGTCCCAACGACTATTTCCATTTTGCCATTCTCTTAAATAAGGGTCATAAAAGTTTCGATACAAGGTATAGCGAGTAATTTCGTCATCAAAGCGTATATTATTGAATCCCGCAACACAGGTATTGGGCTGTAAGAACTCTTCAAGGATCTTTGCGATAAAATCCCTTTCCGTGAGTCCTTCTTTTAAAGATCGTTGTGGGGTGATGCCGGTAACTAAACAAGCTTGAGGAACTGGGAGGCAATCATTAGCAATTTGGCTAAAAATCATCAACGGTTCACTTATTATATTTAAGTCTAAATCTGTTCGTATACCGGCAAACTGACATGGGAAATCTTTTTGAGGATTAGCTCCCCAGGTTTCATAATCGTGCCAATAAATGCTTGCTGAATTCACACTGCTGCCTTTTTAAGTTAATTCGATTATTAAATTAAGATGATTTTTTTGATAGTGCTAAAAGCCTTACTTCTCCCTGTAGGTTCAAAACAGTGATGAACAATATTATATTTTAACCATATTTATCAGATATTGTTATGTCTTAAGACAACCTTTATCCATGAAGATACAGAATTTTTTTATTAAAAAAATACAGAATCACAGTGGTTCCCTAAAAGTGCCACGATATGTGAATTCACGAACAGTCACATTCACCAGTGATATGCATGTAGCAAAAGCGGTTGAATGGTTATTAAAGAATAAACAACTGGCGGGCCAGTTATCAATAACAAATTGAGTGTTTTTGTCTAAACAAGATTGTCTGGTGAAGATGATTGAATCTAGTTACTTCCGAGAACAATTGTAGCTTGTTAAAGACATAATGAAATTGAAGTATCGAAGACCAAACAATACACATTATTCACTGTAATAGCGCAAAATGATAAAAAAACAAAAAATATCCCATTGTTGATGATGGTTATCTGCTTGGCACAATTAATCGTTCAACTTTGCAGCACTGTATAGATTTGGATCTTATTTATGGTTCCAAGTTATGAGCTAGCTAAGTCATATTTGTTGAGTAATATTTCTGGTATTTGCTCTGCTCATCTTCTAGGATCGTTTATTAATTTTCATAAATGCAATAGAGCAGTCGTCATTGTCTTCAGCACAATCCAATCCAGAAATTAGCGTAAAACAACTTTCTAGTGATATCGCATCTTGTATGTCTAAAGACAAATTTAGACTTTTATCCCGTTTGCGTAAATTTCACAATCTAACTGCAGATAAAAAACAAGAGTTTTTAGTCAAATTACAACATGATGTAGAGAAATCAACTCAAATCTATACTACTAGACTAGCGCAACGTCCAGCCATTGATTTTCCTTCTTTACCCGTTTGTGAAAGAAAAGATGAAATAGCAGAGGCTATTGCTAACAATCAAGTAGTCATCATTGCAGGTGAAACAGGCTCAGGGAAAACCACACAAATACCCAAAATATGTTTAGAACTAGGTAGAGGGATTGGCGGTTTGATTGGTCATACTCAGCCTAGACGTCTGGCTGCTAGAACTGTGGCCAACCGAATTGCTGAAGAGTTGAAGACCCCGCTAGGGCAACAAGTGGGGTTTAAAATTAGATTTTCAGATCATGTATCTGATAGTACCTACATCAAATTGATGACAGACGGTATTTTGTTAGCTGAAATCCAACGAGATAGGTTTTTAAGTCAATACGATACGATCATCATAGATGAAGCACATGAGCGTAGTTTAAATATTGATTTTATTTTGGGTTATCTAAAACAACTTTTGCCTAGACGTCCCGAGCTCAAACTGATTATTACTTCAGCAACGATTGATCCATTACGTTTTTCTAAACATTTTAACGATGCACCGGTGATTGAAGTCAGTGGCAGAACTTACCCTGTAGAAATCCGCTACCGTGAAACTGAAAGCAGCGATTACGACCAGATTCAATCAATTACTGAAGCCGTCAATGAACTTCTGACTGAAGCCGGTGGAGATATTTTAGTGTTTTTGAGCGGAGAACGTGAAATTCGCGATACTGCTGATGCACTAAACAAACAACAATATCGCAATACAGAAGTGTTACCACTGTATTCAAGGTTGAGTAACAGCGAACAAAACAAAGTTTTTTCTGCCCACTCCTCGAGGCGAATTGTACTTGCCACTAACGTTGCTGAAACTTCACTCACTGTTCCAGGCATTAAGTATGTCATAGACCCTGGTACGGCTCGAGTTTCGCGCTATAGCGTGCGTAGTAAAGTGCAACGTTTGCCTATTGAAGCTATTTCACAGGCGTCAGCTAATCAAAGGGCAGGGCGCTGTGGTCGTGTATCTGATGGTATTTGTATCCGCTTGTATTCAGAAGATGATTTTTTATCTAGAGATGTGTTTACTGATCCAGAGATATTACGCACCAATTTGGCTTCTGTTATTTTGCAAATGATGTCGCTGGGACTAGGAAAAGTCGATGATTTTCCTTTTGTAGAGCCACCTGATTCCAGAAGTATTAATGATGGCTTTAAATTACTCGAAGAGTTAGGTGCCATCGATAACAAACTGGGACGTCAAGGATTAACTCATCAAGGTAGACAACTAGCCAGACTTCCCATTGATCCCAGATACGCACGAATGGTGGTTGAATCAGCTAAACAAAATTGCTTAAGTGAAGTACTGATTATTGCTGCGGGACTGAGTATTCAAGATCCTAAGGAAAGGCCCCAAGATAAAAAACAACAAGCTGATCAAATGCATGAAGATTTTACTAATAAAGAGTCTGATTTTCTGGGTTATTTCCAGCTTTGGCAGGGATTCAAAGAACAACAACAAGCTTTGTCATCGAGCCAATTACGTAATTGGTGTAAGAAACACTTTATCAATTTTATGCGTATGCGTGAATGGCAAGATATTGTCAGCCAGCTTAAAAAATCAGTAGCCGAGTTAGGTTTTGGTATTACCTCTCAACAAGCAGAGTATCAAGCTATCCATCAGTCTATTGCCTCAGGTCTGTTATCCCATTTAGGCAATAAAGATACAGACCGTGAATACTTGGGTGCTCGCAATAGTCGTTTTAAGATTTTTCCCGGTTCTGGCTTAGCTAAGTCTCAACCTAAATGGATTATGGTGGCTGAGTTAGTTGAAACAGCGCATTTGTTTGGTCGAGTGGCAGCTAAAATCGAACCAGAGTGGATTGAACCGTTGGCTCAACACTTAATCAAAACAGAATACTCCGAGCCACACTGGTCAAAAAAACAAGGCGTCGTTCAGGCTTTTGAAAAAGTGAGTTTGTATGGGTTGATATTGATTAACCAAAGGCGAAAAAATTATAGCCAGATTGACCCGGAGATAAGTAGAAATATATTTATACGTGAAGCGTTAGTCAATATGGAGACTAAATTAAACTTTGCCTTTTTGTCATTTAATCAGAAAATGATAGAGAATATTGAAGTTTTAGAAGACAAAAGTCGAAGACGTGATCTCCTAGTAGACGAAGATACCTTAGTTGATTTTTATAGTGACAAAATTCCAAACCATATATGTTCTGAAGTCAATTTTAAGAAATGGTGGAAGAAACAATCTGTTGAAAACCCTGACGTGCTTAATTTTGATCCTAAAGCATTGCTAAAGAAAGATACCGGACATATCGACGCTTTGTCATTCCCAGAAACTTTTAGACAAAACAACCTTACACTAGGATTAAATTACCATTTCGATCCAAAAGATGAGGACGACGGTGTCAGTTTGATGGTGCCTTTAGCACTGCTTAATCAAGTGAATACTTTAGGTCTAGATTGGCTGATACCGGGGTTACGTCATGAACTTATTGTGGCTTTAATCAAGGCTTTGCCAAAATCTTTAAGACGAAATTTTGTGCCAGCACCCAATTATGCAGATGCTTGTTTGTCGGATATGCCGCAAACAGATAAGCAAGGTAATCCTATAGGATTTTTAAGCGCTTTATCATCAAAATTGAAACGTATGACTGGTCGTGATCTTGAACTAAGTGAATGGCAAATTGATAAATTGCCGCAACACTTAATGTTTAATATTAAAGTAATAGATCAACATGCCAAGTTAATTGCGCAAGGTAGAGACTTGTTTGCGCTGCAACAAAAACTTCAAGGAAAAGTGAAACAAAACTTACAGTCAGTAGCCACACCTGAACTTGAGAAAACTGGTTTAGTTACTTGGGAAATTGATACGTTACCAAATGAGTTTATCAACAAAACAGGTGGCTATGAAATTAAGGCCTATCCAGCGTTAGTGAATGAAGGTAAAACGGTGGCCGTTAAATTATTCGATCAACCACATATGGCCCAAGCATCACACAAGCTAGGATTGCGCAAATTGATTATTTTAGGGATCCCATCACCGGTTAAATATTTACAGGATAAATTGCCTAATAAAGCCAAATTAGGGCTGTATTTTAATCCATTCGGACAAATTAAAGCATTAATTGACGACTGTATAGATGCTGGAGTCGATCAGCTTATTAATCAATATTCTCATCAAAACAACAGTGATATCCGTGAAAAAATTCATTTTGATTCATGCTGTAATTTTGTCAGACAAGAAATTAACGATACTGTTTTGAATATTGCTCAGCAAGTAGAAGTGGGTCTGACTATTGCTCATGAAATCAAGAAAAAGATGAAAGGCAGTGTGCCACTGAATCTAATTTACGCTCATGGGCATATCAAAGGTCAGCTCGACTCGCTGGTTTACAAAGGTTTTGTGGCTGATGTAGGCGCGCACAAACTGGTTGATTGGCAACGATATATTAAGGCAATTTTTAAAAGGTTAGAAAAAGTTGCCATAGATCCAACCAAAGATAAATTACATCAGCTTAATCTAGAAAAAGCAGAACAAGCATATCAGACCAAATGTAATAAAATTTCTGCTAATCAGCCTATACCCAAGGAGTTACAAGAAGTACGCTGGTTATTACATGAATTACAGGTGTCATTCTTTGCTCAACAACTAGGTACGTCAGCGCCAATTTCAGTCAAACGGATACTGAATTATTTGGATTCTATTTAATATGCGTTGACATTGTTTTCAGAGCATTTTATAAACAGGTTAGTATTTAAAGAGCAAAAGGAATTGTATGATAGGCTATGATGATAATCGCAATTTTTTCCGGATGATGGTTAATTCTGTATGTGAACTTAAGATAGTGGACGAAGAATCTTCACGCAGTCTTCAGGCAGTTTGTAGGGATATAAGCGCAACTGGAATGTCTCTTGAAATAGAGGAAAGCACGGTTGAAATGGGCACCAAATTGAACGTTTATATTGAATCCACTAATTCACAAATCCCTTCATTTACTGCCGATACCAAAGTTGTGCGCTGTGATGCGATTGATGACAACTCATGCACAGTAGGTGTTGAAATCTTTGAATTGAAATAAGCGACGTTTAGCCGCTTAATTTCTTTCTCGAGTATGAGATATACTGTCTACAGGTCCACCTATAGTACCCTACACACTAATCCTTTTAAGTAAAATCCTTCTGGGTAATTACTCCCAACCGGGTGATCGGCTGCTTGTCCTAGCCTTTCGATAATTTGTACAGTTCTGCCTGCATCCAGAGCCGCGTCTGCCACCACTTTTTGAAATAAATCAAAAGACAATAACCCTGAGCAACTAAAAGTACATAAAATCCCACCTGGCTGCATAATTTGCATGGCTAACATATTGATGTCTTTATACCCACGACAGGCACGAACTAACGATGCTTTAGAATCTACAAATTTAGGTGGGTCAAGAATAATTTGGTCGAAATGTCTTCCCTGTTGTTTAAAGTCACGTAGTGCTTGGAATACATCAGCATTTATAAACTCACATTTATCTGTATCTAAATTATTTATCTCAATATTTCTTTTTGCAGTGGTTAAAGCTAAGTCTGAAACATCTATACTTGTCACCGACTTAGCGCCACTAGCCAAGGCATAACTTCCAAATGTGCCGGTGTAACAAAAACAATTGAGTAAAGTTTTATTCTCTACGTATTTTGCCGCAATGGCACGATTGTCTCTTTGATCAAGATAAAAACCAGTTTTATGTCCGACTTTGACGTTGACTATGATTTTCACACCGTTTTCTTCAATCACTACTTCTTCTGGAACCTCTCCATGTAATACCTGAGTAATTTGTTCTAAGCCTTCTTTCTTTCGTATCGCCACATCACTGCGTTCATAAATAGAACACTCTGGAAATTCTTTCTTCAATGCCCAAACAATTTTGTCGCGATGTTTTTCAGCTCCGGCTGATAACAACTGACAAACCAATACATCAGCATATCTATCAATGGTGACTCCAGGGAGTCCGTCTGATTCTGCAGCAATAAGTCTATAACCAGTTAATCCATGACGTTTGATTAAATCTTCTCTTGAGGCATGGGCTGTAGCAATACGCCTTTGAAAAAAACCATTATCGATACTTTCATCTTGTTCAAACGTCCAAATTCGAACTTGAATCTGCGACTCTGGAGACCAAGCTCCTCGGCCTAAAAACTTACCATCATGGGATAATACGTCTACGGTTTCTCCCATATTGGTTCTGCCTATGGTTTTTTCTATCGCACGAGAAAATATCCAAGGGTGTTTACGTAATAAAGACTTTTCACGACCAGGCTGCAAAATGACGCTAGATGACATAGGATAACTTTTAAGAGTAATTTGATTTAATTGTACATGAGGGTAAGCCTTTGCTAAACAGAATTTCTAATCCAAAAAAAGATTTAACACTATGAGCCGCTTCATGCAGTTTATAAAACACGAAAACGGTTGTGCACCTGACTCATTAGAAGTTTGTCAGACTGACATGCCTTCGTTGTCATCTGGACAGGTACTAGTAAAAGTGGCATGTTTTGGTTTGAATCGAGCCGATACCCTGCAAAGGCAGGGTAAATATCCTGCTCCAGCAGGTGAAAGCGATATTCTAGGTTTAGAAGTGAGCGGTGAGATAATTCAATTCCATCCAGAACAAATGAGCCCTCAACAGGTTAAAAATCAACCTTTTGCACTTGGTGATAAGGTGTTCGGTTTAGTGGCAGGTGGGGGGTATGCCGAGTATGTGGCAGTGCATAGTCAACATCTGATGCCAGTACCTATAAACATGGATATGCCTCAAGCGGCAGGTATAGCAGAATGTTTTCTGACAGCATACCAAGCCATGTTTATTGAAAATGATTTACAACCAAAACAGCATGTATTGATCCATGCAGGAGCCAGTGGTGTTGGACTTGCCGCTATTCAGTTAGCCAAACGACGTGGCTGTGCTGTAGCGGTAACAGCATCAAGTCAGGCTAAATTAGACTTATGTAAACAGCTAGGAGCAGATCTGGTTATTAATTATCAACAACAAGACTTTGCAGTTGAAATAGCCAAACATTGGCAAGGTTGTGATTTGATTATTGATTTTGTTGCTGGTGATTATCTGAATCGAAACCTTAAATTGCTTAATATTGATGGCAGTGTACTTTATTTAGCCATGCTGGCTGGCCGTTATGCGGATAAATTAGATATGGCAATGATGTTGGGTAAACGGGCAACAATCAAAGGGTCAACGTTGAGAAGTCGCGATGATCACTATAAAGCTCACCTTATAAAAGAATTTAGCCAGACATGTTTAGCCGATTTTGATAACCGCACGTTAGTGCCTAATATTGATACTGAATTTGCTGCCAAAAATGTCGGTAAAGCCCATCTTAGAATAGAGAATAACGATACTATGGGTAAGTTGATTGGTTGTTGGTGATCTAAATCTTCTTATTGCTTGTGTTGGATTGTGTTTAACAATATTTTTGCAACGCATAAACAATATTCCATGGGCACATATGTAAACCATTTCGTGCCTCTGAGGATAATCTAAAGGACAGGTATTGGCATTAACACCTACTTTGTCACAATATATTTTAAATATCACTTTATTTATCTTATCGGCCTATGCACCAATTTTTTATTCAATTATAATAATTACCTGACATTTGTGTCAGGTTTTGTTGTGAATAGAGCCCGTCACGATTTCTTCTTTTATCTATACAAATAAAATTGAAAACCATCATGCTATCGAAATAGGAAATTTTAAATGATTGAAAATACCCAACAGCAAAACAAACTAGCTGGTAAAGATGCTGAGCTAGAGTTGAGGTTAAAAACCTATTTTGTTGATTTAGCCAGCGAACGTGTTGGCGGCGAAACGTTGTCTTGCAGTGATGATTTTTTTGCCGAGATGGAAAACTTACTTAAATCTGGCCGTGGTATTTTTATAGACGATAAATACACACAACGTGGTAAATGGATGGACGGTTGGGAGTCTCGCCGCAGTTATGGTAGAAACAATGGTCGTGAATTTGATTGGTGTATTATTCGCCTGGGTATCAGTGGCGTAATACATGGAGTCGATATTGATACCAATTACTTTCGTGGTAATGCCCCCCAAACGGTTTCAGTTGAAGCGTGTGTCAGTGTCCAGCAACCAAATGAAAATACTGTTTGGCACACAGTGTTAGCCGAAAATGAAGTGTCAGCCCATAGTCAAAATATATTTGAAATTTCCAATTCCCAATCTTGGACTCATATTCGATTAAATATGTTTCCCGATGGTGGCATAGCGCGATTACGTGTTTACGGCGAAGCCGATGTGAATTGGAAAAACTTTGTAGATGATGAACTGATTGATTTAGCGTCTATTAAGAACGGTGCAAAAGCTTTGTTAGTAAGCGATATGTTTTTCAGCGATAAAAACAATTTGATCATGCCTGGTCGAGGCAAAGATATGGGGGATGGGTGGGAAACAAAACGTCGTCGTGATCCGGGGCCGGATTGGTCAATTGTTAAATTAGCAGCACCAGGGAGCGTCGAAAAAGTGATTGTCGATACTTGTCACTTTAAAGGTAACTTTCCAGACACTTTTAAGCTAGAAGGTATTAATACCAGTAGTGACAATTTTAATGATGCTAATGCAGAGTTAGATTGGCAACCCATTATTCCTCAACTTAAGTTGTATGCTCATCGCGAGCATCTATTTATTAATGAAATAGTGGCTGAAACATTACAACAATTTACCCACGTTAAATTAAGTATTTTCCCAGATGGTGGTATATCTAGATTGCGTGTATTGGGTAAACGTACGTCACGCTTGATTACTGAATAGCAACGGGATAATACCTTGATGACAACTAGCAAAATAATAATACCTAAAGCACTCACCCGCGAAAATTTCGCATCATTTGGTGATGTAATAGAAGTGAATGACAAGGCCAAAAATTTCAGTATTAACGAGGGATTTACTCAACGTTATCATGATTTAGCAGATGTTGATGTGACCCAAGAAAACGGCCGTACTTTGATTAATATTTTTCGTTCAACACCACTTGAACAGCCTGTTAGTATAAAGATGATGGAGCGTCATCCATTATCTAGTCAAGCATTTATACCGATGGGACCACAACCTTTTTTAGTCGTTGTTGCTCCTAAAGGGGAAATGGATATTACAAAAATTGAAGTGTTTTTGGCTTCATCACATCAAGGCGTAAATTATCATAAAGGTACTTGGCATCACTACTGCTTGGCGTTACACCAAGTCAGTGATTTTATAGTGGTTGATCGCGGTGGGGCTGGAGATAACTGCGACGTGATTAATTTAGACGGTTCACTCGTTATAGCCCAGTGTTAACGCAAACAGTAAATGTTAATCCAACACAATGCAGCCACAACTATCGATCTATTTGAAACGTTATAGGAAACACAATGTATAAACGATTTAATGAACATGGCTATAAAGTTGCCCATTGTCTTCACACTTTTATCAACCATGAGGTCCTTCCTGGTTTACGTATTAATCAACAAGACTTCTGGCTGGCAGTGGCGGATGTACTTAATGAGTTTATTCCAAGAAACCAAGCATTGTTAAATGCCCGAGTCGTATTACAAGCCAAAATTGATAACTGGCATTTGAGCAATGCAAACAGGGCTTTTTCACAACAAGCATACCAACAGTTTCTGACCGAAATAGGCTACCTTGTACCTGAACAAGGTGATTTTCAAATCAGCACTGAAAATGTTGACCCAGAAGTTGCCTTAATAGCAGGACCTCAGTTAGTTGTGCCATTAATGAATGCTCGATTTGCACTTAACGCAGCCAATGCTAGGTGGGGTAGTTTGTATGATGCGCTATATGGCTCTGATGTTATTGTTGATGATCTTAAACAAGAAAAAATAGCAGGTTATGACCCAATTCGTGGTCAAAAAGTGCAAACATTTGCACGTGATTTTTTGGATATATCTTTGCCTTTAATAAATGGCAGTCATCATGATGCAGTCAACTATAAAGTCGATAACCAACAGCTTATTATTACTTTAAATACTGGTGACCAAGTTAGTTTAAAAGATGTCAGTCAATTTGTTGGCTTCAATGGCTCTGAAGAAAACCCTAGCACTATATTATGTATTCACAATGGATTGCATATTGAAATTCAAATTGATGAAAACAATCTAATTGGTCAAACTGATGCAGCTGGAGTAAAAGACCTCGTTTTAGAATCAGCTTTAAGCACTATACAAGACTGTGAAGACTCAATTGCAGCTGTAGATGCCGCTGATAAAACCGCCGTTTATACTAATTGGCTTGGACTGATGAAAGGTGATTTATCTGAAACCATCAGTAAAGGTGGTAAAAAATTTACCAGAACTCTAAATCCAGACCGAGCATACAGTAACGCTGCTGGTGAGCCCTTAAGTTTGCCAGGCCGAAGTCTACAGTTTATCCGTAATGTTGGTCATTTAATGACAACTGACGCGATATTAACCACAAATAATGAAGAAGTGCCAGAAGGCATTGTTGATGCGTTGGTTACATCTTTAATTGCTATGCATGATTTAAATGGTTCATCCAATTATGTGAACTCAAAACAGGGCAGCATCTATATTGTTAAACCCAAGATGCATGGGCCCGAAGAAGTGCAATTTACCAATGACTTATTTAGCCGAGTCGAAGAAAGCCTTGGTCTTGATGAAAATACCATCAAAATGGGTATTATGGATGAAGAGCGCAGAACTTCAGCCAATCTAAAAGAATGTATTCGAGCAGCTAGCAGCCGTGTAGCCTTTATTAATACGGGGTTTTTAGATAGAACGGGTGATGAAATTCATACCAGCATGTTAGCAGGGCCGATGGTTCGTAAAGAGCTGATGAAAAATGAAAAATGGATTTCAGCCTATGAAAATAGAAACGTGGTAATTGGGCTCAAAGCAGGCCTCAAAGGTAAAGCGCAAATAGGAAAAGGCATGTGGGCTACGCCTGATGAAATGGCTGCCATGCTAAAGGCTAAAATAGGCCATCCAAAATCAGGTGCGTCATGCGCATGGGTACCTTCACCTACTGCAGCTACATTACATGTGATGCATTACCATCAAGTCAATGTTTCAGAGGTACAACAGCAAATGTTGACTGAAGCTAATTTAACCGAAAATAGTTCTCAGCTTGATGATTTGTTAACTATTCCGTTACTAAAAAACATTACTGATTTATCTGAGCAAGACCGACAAGACGAATTGAATAATAATGTTCAAGGGTTATTAGGTTATGTTGTACGGTGGGTTAATCAAGGGGTAGGGTGCTCTAAAGTCCCTGATATCGATAACGTAGGACGAATGGAAGACAGAGCGACCTTGCGTATATCTAGTCAACATATCTGTAACTGGTTACATCATGGTTTATTGAGTGCTGATCAAGTCATGCAAACCCTAGAACGTATGGCTGTTGTGGTGGATACTCAAAATGAGCAGGACAGTTCTTATATTGCAATGGCGCCTAACTTTGAGACAAGCTTAGCGTTTCAGGCCGCTGTAGACCTTATATTTGCAGGCAAGGAACAACCAAGTGGTTACACTGAACCTTTGTTACATAAGAGACGCAATGTGCTCAAACACAGCTTAGCCAGCTAACACCAAACATAATCATGACTATTAAAAAAGCAGAGGTGGGCGATATTCGTAAAAAGAATAAAGCGCTTATTCTGAATGCTGCCAAAAAAGAATTTGTTACCTTTGGTTTTGAAGGTGCATCAATCAAACGCATAGCCGAAAGGGCGAATATCCCTAGGGCGAATATACATTATTATTTTGCCAACAAAATGGAGTTGTACCAAGAATTACTCAGTAACATTGTGAGTATTTGGAACTCTACATTTGACTCATTGAGTATCGAAGATGATCCTAAAACTGCGTTGTCTGCTTATATTCGCTCAAAAGTGATGTATTCTCGTGATGAACCAGACGCATCACGAATTTTTGCTAGTGAGATAATTCATGGCGCGCCTGTGTTAAACGACTACCTATCCACAGACTTTAAAGTATGGGTGCAAACTAAGGTAGATGTTATTCAATATTGGATTAAGCAACAGCTAATAGACGACATCAACCCATACCATCTATTATTTTTAATTTGGGGGGCCACTCAACATTATGCAGACTTTAATGTTCAGGTACTTGCCGCTATGGATAAGGCAGAAATGGATGAACAAAGTTTTGATGCTGTTGTTAACTCAATCACCACTATCGTTTTAAAAGGCTGCGGAGTTAAAACGACGAAGCACACTGATACATTGTTAGATAAATAGCTGTGCAAGCATACGTAATCCGGTAATGAGTAGTACCACCGCAAACACTCTTTTGAGTAGATTAGCGTCCATTATGCTTGCTAGTTTAGCCCCCATTGGCGCAAAAATAACAGTCAACGGCACAATACACACAAATCCTAAAAGATTAACTAAACCATAAGTACCAAAGGGAGCATCACTAGGCGTGACACCGAATGTCAGCATAGTTATGGCTGCTGGGAGAGATATTATTAGTCCTATACCAGCAGCAGTACCTACTGCTTTGTGTGCAGGATAACGATAAGCTGTAAGAATAGGCACACTAAACGTACCCCCGCCTATTCCGACCATAGCGCTGAAAAAACCAATTAAACTGGCAATCACTCTTTGACCAAACTTACCAGGCAACGAGTCTGCAACAGTTGATTGTCTAACACGAAATAACATGTTGAGTGCGGATAAACTGGCAATCACACCAAACAGTGAGCTAAGCCATTGGCCACCATATTCAGTGACTAACAAGCTACCAATAATCACTCCTATCAATATATATAGACCCCATGACTTAAGCAGACTAAGGTCAACGTTACCTTTATTATAATGAGAATTAATTGAACTGAGGGAAGTAGGGACTATAGTTGCCAATGAAGTGGCCGTGGCAATCAACATGGCACTTTGGGCTGACACGTCAAAACTTTGAAACAGAAAAAACAATACTGGCACAATTACTATGCCACCACCTACGCCTAACAACCCTGCTAACAATCCAGCAAAAATGCCCGTTGCTATTAACGCAAAAATAGTGGGTAGATTGCCTAGTACAACATCCATAAAATTCTCTTAGTTTACAAAGTGGCTGCAAACGCCTTACCATCACTGCGAGGATCTGTAGCCGCTGCAACAGTATTGTCCGGCCTTAATACCACTGCGCCAGCATGACCCATTAATTCATTGCATGCTGGAACGGTAGTTATTTGATGGCCCTTAGAGGCCAATTCTTGAATAACATTTTGCGGGATATCTTGCTCTACATGCAAGTTATTATTGTTATTCCCCCAAGTACGACCCAATAACCAACGGCTTTCGGATATGGCTTTAGGTAAAGCTTGTTGCCGGTAAACATAGCGACTAAACACTGCTGCTTGTGTTTGTGGCTGACCTTCGCCACCCATAGTGCCATAACACAAACGTCTACCATCCTTAAGTTCAGCAAATGCAGGGTTAAGTGTATGGAAAGGTTTTAATCCAGGTTTCAGTTGCTGAAGATGATCAGGCTGTAGACTAAATGTGGTACCTCGGTTATTCCAAACAATGCCCGTTTGTGGGGATACAACACCACTACCAAATTCCCAGTAGATACTTTGAATATAACTGACCATTCGGCCTTCTCTATCACAAGCACCCATCCATACTGTATCGCCTAATTTGCCAATATGCGGCCAAGGTAGCGCTTTATTAAGACGCACTTTTTTTGCCAGTTGATTGATCTTTTCTTCTTGTAAATAACACTCTAAAGGCTCGGCTAAACGAGAAGGGTCGGTTAGCACTGCGTCCCGCACAATGAATGCTTGTTTAGTACATTCAACCAATAGGTGAATAAACTCGGCTTCAGTCTTTGCCTGATGTTGAACTTTATCAAATAATGCCAAAATGATAAGCGAAGCAATGCCTTGAGTAGGTGCCGGCAAGTTATATAATTTACCCGCAGACGTTTTCACGCTCAAAGGAGTGACCTGCTGCGCTCGGTAATCAGTAAAATCGCTTAACTGAATAGGGGATCCTGTCGCGGCTAAATCTTCAGCTAACAATTTTGCAATGTCACCATGGTAGAAATCATCTAATCCATTGCTGACTAATGTTTTTAATGTTTGTGCAATTTTAGGTAGTTTGAGTATTTTACCTTTTTCTAAACGTTGTCCTTGAATCATAAATTGTTCAAAATTGACTAATTTATGCAAGTCATTAAAGGTTTTTTCACTGGCATTTTGCAAACTCTGGGTTACTTCAATACCCCATTCAGCCTGACCGATGGCAGGGGACAATAATTGTTCTAATTCGAGTGATGGTTGCCAGCTTTTACTGATATCTAATGCTTTACTCCAACCGGCTACCGCTCCAGCCATATTAAGACAGGCACGACCGCCGCGACTCTCTATATTATCTTGACCTGCATAGAAATTCAGGTCTGCTCGTTTAGCTGCAATACCACTTGCATCAATACCAACTGGTACTTTTCCCGGTTCACTAATTAGCCAAAAACCATCTCCGCCCAAACTATTCATATGCGGGTAAACAACAGATATTGATGCTGCAGCTGCAACCATAGCTTCTATAGCTGTTCCACCTTGTAGTAGAATGTTTTGACCAGCCTGATTGGCTGAATAATGTGGTGCAGTAAAAGCAATAGATTTCGATGTTATTTTCAATCTTGTGTTTCCCTTTGATATTTTCATCATTTTAATAATGGGTGTGCTACTTGAAGCATTCTCAAAGTAGATACGCCAAATAAATCAGTTTGGAAACCCTTAGACCCGTGTTGAGCTAAATTACACCAACAGGTTTTACAGTAACTGCTCAACAATAGGCTAATCTTTAATGCAAATAGTAGGCAACTATCTTCGATTAGTTGTAAAAAAACCTCGGATTTTTATTCAAAAGAAAATAATGCTTAAAAGTAATTCTTGTGAAAATAATTCGTTTATAAAATATTCACTTATGATGTTTAAGTTTCCATGTATTTGTTATCAATCCGGATGTTTAAACCTCTGATGCCCCTTATTTTAGCTAATGTACATTGTTATATGATGAATATACTAAAAATCGTGGTGTTAAAAGGCACAACTATTTCTGGCGAATCTAGATTAAATGCCCTTTAAAAATAATGCTGATTCATGGAAAACTCACAATATTGAGGAGGTAGCAATTTCTTAATACTCGATTGTAATGCAGATTGAGTCTAACGATCCAAAAATTAAAGGACAGGCAACAAAAACATGTAACATAAGCTGGAGTGTTTCTTTTCCGCTTGAATTTTAGCTTTAGCTTAGAATGTATATTTATCAATTAAGATTACAGTGACCATTGTGGTGGTTGAAAATTTTCAAGCGGCATGACGCTGATGAGTCTGTCTCCATTGGAATATACTCGATAACCAGTTATGTTAGTCAGATTAGTTATCCTTTAGCTTTCTGCCTCGAGTTAAACCTAGGACCAAGTTCAGGTTAGAATAATTTTTACTGAAAACACTACGGACCTAAAAGTAAATTTGCCGGATGGTTTGTAGATATGTTACTCAAAGGGCATAAACTTGATTGAATATGTACACCAATATTGGTTGGAGTTTTTAACTATTGCTAGTGTGCACTTGTTGGCCGTCGCTAGTCCTGGTCCAGACTTCGCCATCGTATTGAAACACAGCATTAGTTTTGGCCGAAGAGCCGCTATCATTACCAGTATTGGTGTTGGGGTAGGCATACTGATCCATGTTGGCTATTCCTTACTAGGTATAGGTATTGTTATAAAAACAACACCTGTGCTTTTTCAAGTATTGAGTTATTTTGCTGCTATGTATTTACTGTATCTAGGATGGGGAGCGATAAGGAGCTCTGCGCCTAAACACTTAAATAGTGTAGAGTTTAAAAAAACAATGCACATTATTTCTGATAACAAAGCCTTTATGGTGGGATTTTTAACGAATGGCCTCAACCCAAAGGCCACCCTGTTTTTTTTATCGGTATTTACTGTGGTCGTATCGCCAGATACGCCCAATGCAATTAAACTTGGATATGGGTTATATTTGGCCGTGGCAACAGGTATTTGGTTTTGTGTTCTGTCTTTGTTTTTAAGTTCTAAAAGAGTCAGGCTGTATATTGCTAAAAAAGGTTATTGGTTTGATAGGGGTATGGGTGTTGTATTGATTTTGTTGGCGATAAAATTGGTTATGCCTGTATAGTTCGCTTTTATAAAGTAATGCCAAAGTGATCGTTAAATAGGAATTTAAGTGGAAGAACAAAAACAGTTTAAAATACAGGGTGGCAGCCTCGAAAAGTCACTCAAGGGCGAAACCCAATTAGATCTAAAAGCGATTGCTGAAGAGGCTTGGAATTTATCAAAAAATACTAAAACAGTCGTTTTACATGGTGTGTTATTATTGTTTTTTATTGCCATCGTATTTGCTTGGGTATTGCAATCATGGTTCGGCATATCTGATTTAAGTGTTGTCCCTCAAAGTATGATGATTTCACTAAAGGTCGCAGGTATTATTGTTACTACACCTATAATAGCTACTATGTTTTTGTTAGGTATTTCACATAGTGTAGGGATCAAGCCAAGATTTTCATCTATTCTTAAAAACGTAATGGGCTCTATTCTAGTTATTTTATTGGCGCTGCTATTAGCAGCAATGTCAGACGTTGGCTCTTTTGTTGGGTCACAGATCAGTGTTTTGTTAGGTGTGGCGATGTTGTTTTATGTTAATCTTGCAACAGGTTTTTCAATCATGTTGTTGATTGAAAAAAGGCTAGCTCCGAGTCAATCTGTGATCCAGTCTTTAAAAGTGTTCCATAAATATTGGATGCCCCTTTCGGTGTTTTACCTTGTGTATTACCTGTGTTTATTTTTAGGTGCTCTGTCCTTAGGTTTTGCGTACATTTGGATTATTCCCTTTTTCATCAATATGAAAGGTATTTTATATCGTGAATTATTTGGAGTTAAAGTACTCAATGTTAAGTCACAATCAAACCATGATGAGTCGATATTTCATGCGTAATGTTGTTAAAATATGTGTTGTCATAATTGCAGTTATAATCACCACCGTAACGTTAATTGTTTTATTACAGCAATCTAAAATTAAAGATGTTGCACAGGACATTATTAGCCTTGATGGATTGCACATACCTTCATTAGACAGCAGTACTAAACCGGTTCCTGTTTTTTCTGATTATATTGATGTTATTGAGAAAAAACGCGCATTCTTCGCTTATTTACAACCTGAAATTCAAAGACAAAATGAAATTATTTTAAAAGAGCGGGAAATGGTATTTGCGTTACAAAAAATGATGCTGCAACAGCAAGATTTTAATCAGTATCAACAAGAGGTATTTAATCAGTTAGCAAAAAAATATCAGTTTTCAAGTGATAAAAAGTTATCTTTAGAGCAGACGTTAAAAATGTTAATAAAAAGAGTTGATACGATACCTGAGGCACTTGTTTTGGTTCAGGCTGCAAATGAGTCAGGTTGGGGAGCCTCAAGGTTTGCTCAACAGGGGTACAATTTTTTTGGACTTTGGTGTTTTAAAAAAGGCTGTGGTTTCGTACCTAAACAACGCAATGACAACGCAGTCCATGAAGTTGCAAAATTTAGAGATCTATCTCATGCGGTTATGACTTACACACGTAATCTTAATCGTCACTATGCATATAAAGACTTACGTATGATAAGACAAAATCTAAGACAGGCTGACAAGCCTGTTTCTGCAAAAGCTCTAGCTGCTGGCCTATCAAGTTACTCTGAACGGGGACAAGCATACATAGATGAATTGCTCAGCATGTTGCGAGTGAATAGAAAACATATGGATACAGCGGGTTGAAAATAACACTATTTATATTAGGGCATATGATTTTAAGTACATATGCAATCGCAGACACGTTAGAAGTACAATATTCAAGCTTTTATAGTCATGTTAAAAAACTTGATGAGCCTGACACTAACGCATTAAGATTTGCCTTTGGATTTCAACATATTGCGGAAAACCGCCTTTGTCACATCATCCGTGCTGATATAGTTACGCAAAAACAAAGATTGCCATTGACGGTTGAAAACAATGAGCGATTTACTGTTCCCAAAAATAAAATTCTTAAGATGGCTAAGGCACAAGTGGTCATTGAGTTAGATGATCAGGCTAATCGATGTGATATGTCTGTGCAGTTAGAGACGTTACCGAGCTACCTGAAGACACACTATACTCATGATGATTTGTTATTATTATTTGATCAGTATCAGGCTTTTTTTGATGGGATGGGAGGTTTTTTGTCTTTTATGATGCCCTCTGCAGAGGGTTTATCGTTTCATTTTGACCGAGAGATAAATTTACCAGAAAGTTTACAACCTTTAATGAATAAAGAGGGAACCATAGCTTTGAGTAAAGCGCGGCTAATGCAAGCTAACGGGCTAAAATTACCACATAAACCGTTACGTATCACCGCTATCATTGAAAAATAAATGTTGAATTAATGCAGGGTGGTTTACTTGTCCCTGCATCTGATCATTGGATATTATTACATTATCCTTGAGAATAAACGTCTACTTGCACCTTTACTTCGACCGCGACGCATTTGAGAACGAAGCTCTGTTCTCTTGCTAGTTAGCCAACTGTCTCTATTCACATTCGCTTCAGCGCCTCTGCGATTTTCTTCCGTTGTTCTGTACTTACAAAATTGTTTATAAGCAGCCAAATCTTGTGACAACTCTTGAATAACCAACTCAATCATGATGGCATCATCCACATAACCTAAACCTGGAATATTGTCAGGCACTAAATCTTCTGGCTCACTAAAATAGGCAAGCGAAGTTAGAATTTCATTTTTTTCATCTTCTGGCATTTGCCATTCTGGATCTTCCAAAGCTGATATAAGTGTCTCAAGAGATTCCATTCTGTATTTAACAAAATCAGGCAAATTAGCCTGTTCCATTTCCGCACAGACGGCACGTGCTTTTTCTAATACTTCGGCAGGTGGATATTCACTGGCTTTTTCCATAGCGGCTTTCATCATTGAGCGAAAGTGCTCTAAGTCGCTGTCAGAGAGTTCGAAACTAATTTGTATTGGCATGTAAAAATTCCTTTTTTTAGTTGTTAATCATATACCTTAGAGAGCAGCCGAGAGTCTGTCAATTATACTGTTTAAATATCGTACTTAATTATTCAGCACCTAATTGATATTTAATTTGGTCTGCAATTCTATATACGCTAGCACGGCCATGTTCAATGAGCTCTTTAGCTCGGTAAAATTCCATCATACCGAAATCACGAAGTTGTGGTTCAATTAGGATATCCGGCGGATCGCCAGCTAGGCGAGAGCGTGTGACTCTTGCAGATAGAATATCTAATGAACCTGTCATCGCATTGATGATCGAAGGGGCAGGAGGTATAACAATATGCTCAGTCCCCAATATACCTTCTGTTATTTGCTGTTCGATGTTGGCAGGCTCAAGTATTTCTAAACATGCTTCAGTTAAAAATTCTGGGTCTGTAATTAAATCTTGTTCAGTTGGAGTGTCCCCATCTTTTTTAAACCATTGTTGAATTTGTTGTTGACTACGTTTAAAAAAATCTGTGGTCTTTTTTTGATTATTCCCATGATCAATTGGATTAGCGACTATAGATTGAGGTCTAAAGTCTGCACTTAAATTAACAGCAATCACCACATCAGCCCCTAACAATCTGCACATATTAACGGGCACAGGGTTGACTACCCCCCCATCAACTAACCATCTATTCTCAAATAAAAGCGGAGGAAACAAACCAGGAATAGCACATGATGCTTTAACGGCTTCAATCACAGAGCCATTCATGAAATTTACTTCTCGGCCACTGTATAAGTCAGTAGCGACAGCTGCAAAAGGTTTATGTAACTCTTCAAAAGTTTCAAAGCTAAAATTATCTTGTAGTGCTTTAAATACTTTTAAGCCACTTACTAGACCCCCTTTATGAAAACCCACCCCCATCAAAGCAAATACCTGCCAATCTGTAAGGCTTTCAACCCATTCGGATAACGCTGGTAATTTTCCTGAGGCATAAGCTGCTCCGACATAGGAGCCAATAGAGCATCCAGAAACTACATCTATTTCGATACCCATTTCTTCCAGAGCTTGGATCACTCCGATATGAGCCCACCCACGTGCTGCACCACTGCCTAATGCTAATCCGATTTTCATATAATTCCTTTAATCCTAAATATTAGTTATGACAATTGGCGCTACTATTTCAAACTTGTTCATATCGGATGAGCTCAGTTCGGGAGGATCAAAGCCAATGTCACCATTTTCAAATGGTATTGTTTGGGTTTTTAAATCAACGAAATTAAATTGAGCGTTATCTGCTAAGTGCGAAGGCACCACATTTTGTAATGCTTTTGACATGGACTCTATTCTACCGGGAAAATGCTGATGCCAATTTTGCAACATGCTTTTAATGACTTTTCTCTGGAGGTTTTCTTGAGAGCCACACAGATTACATGGAATAATAGGGAATTTAAGGTGCTGCGAATAAACAGCGATATCTTGTTCAGCGCAATAAGCTAGCGGTCTTATGACCATTTGTTTGCCATCATCACTGACCAATTTAGGAGGCATCGATTTTAGCTGCCCACCATTAAACATGTTCAGAAAAAGTGTCTCCAACATATCATCTCTATGATGTCCCAGTGCAATTTTTGTCGCTTTTAAACGGGTGGCAGTATTATATAAAATTCCTCGGCGAAGCCTTGAACATAGTGCACAAGTTGTTTTACCTTCAGGTACTTTATCTATTACAATTGAGTAAGTGTCTTCTTCAACCACTTCAAAATCTACACCAAGCTGGGTGAGGTATTCTGGTAATACGTGTTCTGGAAATCCAGGTTGTTTTTGGTCAAGATTAACCGCAATAATACTAAAAGATATAGGGGCTACTTTTTGCATATGTAGCAACATATCCAACATCGTATAGCTATCCTTTCCGCCAGATAAGCAGACCATTACTTTGTCGCCATCTTCAATCATATTAAAGTCAGCTATTGCTTTGCCAGTATGATGTCTGAGTCGTTTTTGTAACTTATCTAAGCTTCGTGTGTTTTTTTGTTTAATGCTAGCTAATTGGTTCATGAATATGGCTTATATTTTATCGACTAAAAAGGTTGCCTCATTTGGCAGGATAATTATACTGGAAAATTGGTTTCTTTCTTAACTAAACCTTTTTTTAATGGATATGTTGTTTTTATGCCTTACAGTTTAGTGATAAAAGATCTACTTTTTTCTTGGTCAAAGCAAAGTGATTTTGTTCTGAAAATACCTAATTGGCAGGTGAAAACAGGTGAGAAAGTGTTTTTATATGGTCGTTCAGGGGAAGGTAAGTCTACGCTGTTGAATTTAATTTCTGGCATTGAAAATCGTTATTCAGGCGACATAAGAGTCTTAGGTCAAGACATGACCACATTAAATCAAAGACAAAAAGATACTTTTAGAGCGAATAATATTGGGATCATCTTTCAGCAGTTCAATTTATTGCCTTATTTAACTGCAGGACAAAACATACTATTGGCTCAGCGATTTAGGAGTGTGGATAAGACACCTCATTCAGGCCAATTAGCTTCAATATGTGAACGATTAGAATTGAGCAATAATTTACTTAATCGAAAAGCAATTGAGCTAAGTGTTGGTCAACAACAACGTGTAGCTGTTGCTCGGGCATTGTATACATCGCCTGCGCTTATTATTGCCGATGAGCCCACCTCTGCGTTAGATTCTCAAACCAGAAATCAATTTATTCAACTACTTTTAGACTGTGCTAATACTTCAACGGTTGTATTTGTTAGCCACGATATGTCTTTAGCGCCACATTTTAATCAACAATTAGCGCTGGCAGATTTACAGCAACCAAAGGGTGATGTTGATGCTGCTTAAATTAGTTCTGGCAAGTTTATGGTCACGTCGGGTTATGGCTATTCTGACTTGTACATCGATTGGCATAAGCATGTTGGTGCTTATTGGTGTTGAGCATTTGCGTGCTGAAGTAAAGAACAATTTTGAACGCACTGTCTCTGGGGTAGATTTGATTGTAGGTAGCCGCACCAGTGGGATTAATTTATTATTATTTTCGGTGTTTAAAATCGGTAACCCTGCCAACAATATACAATGGAAAAGTTACCAAGATATTGTTACAAAAAATCAAGTAGCTTGGTCAGTTCCGCTTTCAATGGGAGATTCTCACCAAGGGTTTTCTGTAATTGGTACTACAGATGACTATTTCAAATATTTTAAGTACGGTGACAAACAAAATATTTCCTTTGTTCAAGGTGGACCCTTTAAACGGTTATATGAAGTAGTACTTGGTGCAAATGTTGCTAAGAATTTAGGCTACCAAATCAATCAATCGTTAGTCATGTCTCATGGAACAGGTAACGTCAGCTTTACCCATCACGACGAACATCCTTTTAGGGTGGTAGGAATATTAAAGTCCACAGGCACGCCAGCTGATCAATCTTTGTATATTCCCTTACAAAGCATCGATATTCTTCATCAAACACAACACATTCATGACGAATTGATAACGGATGTGCCTTTAGGTAAACAATATCAACCTCAGCTCAGCGCATTTTTACTTGGCAGTAAAAACAAAATAGCCATATTACGATTACAGCGAGATATTAACCAATATAAACAAGAGCCTCTTAGCGCAATTCTTCCCGCTTTGGCACTAAGAGAGCTTTGGAAGATAGTGGGTGCAGTTGAAATTAGCTTAAGGGTTATTTCATGGCTTATTTTAGCTACGGCACTCATCTGTATGACAACTATGCTGTTGGCCTCTATGAAAGAAAGGGAGAGGGAACTGGCAGTATTACGGGCGTTGGGTGCTAAGGCACACATCATTATTATACTGATTGGCACTGAAGCCTTATTGCTTACATTATTGGGTTCATTAACAGGTTATTTGTTAGTCACTGTGGGGTTATTAATTGGCCAGCCTTTACTAGAACATCACTTTGCTTTGTATATCAGCCCATATGTGGATCTGCCCTCTGCAGGACAATTCGTCTTAATAGCCGCATGTGCAGCTATTTTGTTGTCTTTTATTCCAGCATTATCGACTTATAAAAAGTCATTGCTGAATGGCCTCAAGCAATAAGTACCGTAGTTAAATACCTAACATTTGACTGGTGATACAAAACCATCAGGTTTAATAGCCAATACGTCACAATTAATTTTATCTATCACATGTTCTGCGGTGTTACCTATCAGTGCCGCAGAAATCCCTTGTCGACCGACTGTTCCAAGCACCACTAACTCCGCATCTAGTTGTTTAGCGTATTTTGGTACCACGTCCTCTGGCAAGCCAATATCCACATGACAATGTGCTTTACTTATATGATGTCTATTTGCGTGAATTTGCATAGAATGCTCATGATGCTGCTTAGCCGACTCGTCATAAGCTGCAGGGTCAAATTCGGGTATTTCAATGACAATATTGGCAGGTGTGCCAGTATACGAGTTTACTAAGTGAACATTTGAAGATAATAACTTAGCAAAATGTAATGCTTGTTTAGTAATTTCTTCATTTAATGAAATGTGTTCTTTGACATTCACTCCAACGTTAATTGCAGCAATAATTTGACCTCCCAAAGGCCAGTCATGCTCTTTTACCAAGAGCACAGGAACAGGAGCTTTACGCATAATATGCCAGTCAGTAGGGGTGAAAATGACTGATTTTAATGAATCGTGTGCTTTTGTGCCTTTAACAATTAAATCGTATCCTTTAACCATGACTTCATAAATTATGCTCTCATAAGGTCGATTATGCCAAACGATCTTCACATCAATACTCACGCCTTGAGTACTGAATTGGTCTGAAACTAAATTTACTAACCAGTCAGTTCTATCATCTATGACAGCCTGTCGCATATTTTCACGTTCGTCCATTGACAACATCGTTGTCATTTCGTAAGAAAAGTCATAGATAGTTAAGAATGCTGTAATACTGGCGCCATTAATCTTAGCTATGTCGATTGCTCTGGCCAGAGATTTTTGTGTAGGGAGTTCCGGTTCTATAACGGCTAATATCTTTTGATAATTCATACCTAACCTCTATATAAAAATAGCAAACAACAAGATTAAGCTTATGAAATTATTTAATATTATTCCAGTTAAAACATATCGAAAACGGATCTGTTTTATTGAATTGAAGCTGATATGGCTTGGAATAATTGATTTGTAGCAAACATCATCAGTAATAAACCCATTAAAATTTTTGCTTTAGGGTTTTGAATCAGTTGTTGAATTTTATTGAACCCAGTAGCCATTAATATCATGATCGGTAAGGTGCCTAGACCAAAGCCTGCCATAATAGTGGCACCTTGCAGCGCGGACCCACTTGCCAAAGACCAAGTTAGTACTGAATAAACCAATCCGCAAGGCAACCATCCCCAAATCATGCCATAGGGTAGGGCGTGTAATGGGCTTTTAAAAGGTAATAGCTTTTTAGACCAAGGGCGAATAAATTGCCAAAAATTGCGTCCAATTTTTTCAATATTACTAAGACCTTGCCACAAGCCCGCAACGTAAAGGCCTAACAAAAACAGAAAAACACCGCTAACAAATTGTAAAATTACAATGCCTTGATTGATTTGTTGTGCAAACAAATACCCAGCCCAGCCAGTAATAGAGCCAGCAATGATGTAACTTATTACCCGTCCAAAATTGTATGCCAAGGTGTAAGGTAACATAGCTGAATGCTTAGGAACCGCGTAAGTAAACGCACCTACTATTCCCCCACACATACCTACGCAGTGAACCCCGCCTGCTAAACCGATTAGAAAGGCCGAAAAAAAACTTAAGTCATTTATCACTTTTTTTTGTTTCTAGCTGTGGTTTAGATGTTTTTTTAGGGAGGTCATCGTCGAACAAAATGCTGCTGCCGTGACGTTCTAAATCCTCAAACTGATTAGATTTAACGGCCCAAAAAAACACACCTATTGCGATGCTCACCAATAATATGGCAAGTGGGATCAAAACATAAATACTGCTCAAGTGTAGGCCCCTATTATTTTAGAAGTCGAGTGGAATTCACCACCACTATTAAAGAACTCAACGACATACCCAATACCGCCATCCAAGGGCTTAGTAAACCCATAACTGCCAAGGGCAATATCAATAAATTATATCCTATTGCCCAGGCTATATTTTGTTTGATTTTAGTTTTACATCTTGCAGCAATACTAAAGATTGTTTGTAACTTAGCCAATTCGTTATCAAGTAACACTATATCTGCAGAAGATTTAGCTAAATCTGAGCCTGCACCTAGAGTAATAGATACATCTGCTTGGGTTAATACTGGACCATCATTGATCCCATCACCAACCATCAACACCACGTGTTTTTTGCTCTGGGCTTCTTTAATCGTTTGTAACTTATCTTGTGGGCTTTGTTCCGCTAACCAATTATTTATTCCTAATTCTGCGGCAACGGATTTAACTATGGGTGCAATATCACCACTAATTAAATTAACATTGTAGGGTTTTAGATAATTGATTAATGCCGCACCCTGCGGCCTGAGTTTGTCGGTCAGTAAAAAACCACAAAGTAATTCATTATTTGATTGGAGAAAAACGTTACAAGCTGACATGCTTTTTGGGATCTGAATATTCATAAAAGTAGCGGCTCCTAGTTTATATAGGATCCCTTCTATTTTGCCACTGACACCTTTACCCATTTCACTTTGAAAATCACTCACTGTGAATGGTCTCTCATAGTGTCTAAATGCCTGAGCAATAGGATGAGACGAATACTGCTCTATGCTTGCCGCTATTTTAAAATAATCACTATCAGGCTGTTCACTTGGGTTAACGCACTGAGTGATTGTGAATTGCCCCTCTGTTAGGGTGCCAGTTTTATCTAAAGCAATCCAGTCCACTAATGTAATTTGCTCTAATGCATCGCCTCGCTTTAATAACACACCTTTACTGTTCAAATTAGCAATAGCACAAGATAAAGCTGAAGGTGTGGCCAGTCCTAAAGCACAGGGGCAAGTAGCGATTAATACTGCCACCATCACCCAAAGAGCCTGAGATGGGTCTATTTGTTGCCAGACGATATAACTAATACATGAAATAAGTAACACAACCCCAACAAAATATTGAGAGAACCGATCAGCTAAACTCGCGATTCTCGGCTTAGTACTCATGGCTTGAGTTTGTAATTTACTAATTTGATTAAGAGTAGAATGTTGCAAGCTTGCTGTGACTTTCACTGTCAAGGTACCTAATTGGTTTAAGCTACCTGCTAAAACTTGATCACCTGTGTATTTACTTATTAAATTAAACTCCCCCGTTAACATAGCCTGATCAAGTTGTCCTTGTCCCTGGGTAATAATACCATCAACAGGAACAAGCTCACCGGCTTTAACTAAAACTAATTGATTAACCTTCAGGGACTTAGCTAACACTGAGGTTAATATTTCACCCTCTATCAAAGTAGCAGTAGTGGGCAAATACTCAAGCATATTAGCTGATGCCTGAGCCGCTTTATAACGTGCACTCTGTTCAAGATAACGACTCACTAGCAGTAAAAAAACGAACATACACAACGATTCAAAATATGTTTGACCGGTATTTTGTGCAGTAGCAAACACCCCTGATATATAAGTAATACCTAAGGCCAAAACGATAGGCACATCCATATTAAATGTGTGAGCACGTAATCCGCGAATGGCACTGGTGTAAAATTCTGAAGCTGAGTAGAGGATGACTGGAGTCGTCAATAACAGGCTGATCCAATTAAAATATTGCTTGGTTTGAAGGTCTATATGACCAAATATATCAAAAAACACACCGATGTTTAACATCATGACTTGCATCGTCATTAAGCCAGCCAGCCCCAGGCGTTTTAGAAAAGCTTTATTTTCTTGCCTGAATGTAATCTCATGTTGTTCAGGTTGAAAAGGTTTTGCGTGATAACCTATTTTTTCAATATGACTCAGGATTTGGCTAAGTTTTAGTTGCTGACTATTCCAGGTTACACTTGCTCGTCTGGCAGAAACATTCACACCGACCTTCATTATCCCATTTAATTTAGCCATTTGTTTTTCAATTAGCCAACCACATGCTGCACAATTAATACCACTAATCGTTAATTGAATTTCGCTGACATCTTCCTGACTTTCAACAAATTCTTGCAATATACTATCGTCATCAAATAATTTAAGTTTTTGTAATAACTCATTTTCGTTCTCTGATGCTTTTTCTGCAAACTCGCTTCGATAATGATAATAATCTTCCAAGCCATTGCTCACTATTGCATCTGCGACAGCGCAACATCCAAGACAACAAAAGGATTGTCGTTTTCCCAATACGTCAGTGTGATAGTTATGATGAGGGTCTATATGCAAACCACAATGAAAGCACTTGAGAAGCATTGCGATTAAGGTTTTAAATCGAAAGGACTGGTTTGTGGTAGTGAAACTACTTGTTGAATTTTCCAGTTTTCGTTGAATGGATGTAAACTCAATTGCCATTTACCCAAAATATCTTCTGTTAATGGCGCGCGATATACTCCATTGGCGTCACGAAACAAGGTCACTGAGAAATCCTTAAATTTTTGTGTGGAATGAAAAAAGTCTAAAGTCAGAGCTTCGCCATTTTCAGGCTCGCCGCTGATGAAAATGACTTCTACATAGTCTGAAAACACCTGAGTCTTAGTGGATATATTGAGGTTTTGAGCTTGCTGTAATTTTTGAATTTTAAGATTGATTGCTCTACCTTCTTTATAATAATCATCAATGACCATGCTGTCTTCGCCAGTAAATGCCAAATTCATCATAGTAAAGCTAAGGACCATAGATGTGAGGGGCACAATGATTAGAAACCAGGGCCAGAACTGTTTGTACCAAACTTTTTGAATATCAGATTGCATGTAAAGGAACTACTTAATGTTAAAAATATTAAAAAAGCCCCGTAAACGGGGCCTCCAGTAAATCACTTAGAAACTATTTATCCTGAGATAAACTGTATACGTATGCACTAACCAGATGGATTTTCTTTTCTCCAAGTGTCTTCTTAAATGCAGGCATGACTCCGTTACGACCATACCTAAGGGTTTCAGTGATCGACTTATCAGTGCCACCATATAACCAAATTTGGTCGGTTAAATTTGGTGCACCAATTAACTGATTACCTTTACCATCTTGACCGTGACAAGCTGCACATACAGTAAATCTTGCTTGGCCTGCATCTACCATGGTTTGTTTTAAATCAGACCTATTACTTAAACTTAGAACGTAAGCCACTAGTTCTTCGATACCATCCTCACCGTGTGCAACTAATTGGGCGGGCATCATGGCTTTACGACCGTTAATTAAGGTTTCAGTTATTTTTTCAGGTGACCCACCATATAACCAATCATCGTCAGTTAAATTTGGAAAGCCTCTTTGACCCCGGGCATCAGAGCCGTGACATTGTGAACAATTCTGACTATACAACCGTTGGCCAATTTTAAGTGCTTCTGTATCTTTCGCTAACTCAGTAATAGGTTGTTTGTAATAAGCTTCAAAGATAGGGGCAAAAAGTTCATTAGCAAATTCCACTTCTCTATCATATTGATTTATCACTCCATTGGTCTTATTGGCTTCAATGGCTGCTCTAGACTCTGCTAATGATTGAATGTTTTGGTTAGAACTTTGCCAGTTGATCAGCCCTTTATAATTGCCTAAGCCAGGATATAAAGCTAAATAAATAAGTGCCCAAACGATACAAATATAAAATAAAATCGTCCACCATCTAGGTAGCTGGTTATTGAGTTCGATGATGCCATCGAACTCATGGTGCATATCTTCACCTTCTGCGATACCTGTTTTATTGGATAAACACCAACGAAGCAATAAAAAACAACCTAATATTGACCCCAATGTAATCACAGTGATCCAGATACTCCAAAAACTACTCATCTACTTTAGACTCCCGTTTTTCTTGTTTTGGCTCATCATCAAAAATAAGCATTTCGGCCTCGTCAAAATTTGCTTTTGACTTTTTACTATAGGCCCACCAAACAATTCCAATAAAACACACGAACACTAATACAGTGTAAATACTGCCACTTATTGCATAATCCATGTTATTTCAATGCCGTGCCGAGTGACTGTAAATAAGCGATAAGTGCCACCATTTCAGTTTTACCTTGAACCGCTTCTTTAGCGCCAGCAATATCTTCATCGGTATAAGGGACACCAAAATCTTTAAATACTGATAATTTTTTTGCTGTTAACTCCCCGTCTAGAGTATTTTCCATCAACCAAGGGAAACCAGGCATATTGGATTCTGGTACTAAGTCTCTAGCATTAATCAGATGAATTCTGTGCCAATCATCACTGTATCTACCGCCAACACGCGCTAAATCTGGCCCTGTTCGTTTTGATCCCCATAAAAATGGGTGTTCCCAGACTGACTCTCCAGCTACTGAATAATGACCATATCGCTCTGTTTCAGAACGAAAAGGTCGTATCATTTGACTGTGGCAACCCACACAGCCTTCACGGATATAGATATCTCGGCCTTCCATTTGTAACGCGGTGTAAGGTGTCAAACCATCCACAGGCTCCATCAGTTGTTGTTGGTACATAAGAGGTGTAATTTGCGCCATACCACCCAAACTAATAGCAATCAGTATAAGAATGGCCAATAGGCCTACATTTTTTTCAATTAACGCATGTGCATTTTTCATAATCTGACCTCCTTAAGCCGGTTGTATTTCTGGTTCAATTGCCTTTTCTTCACTCTCACTTTTAATGGTTCTGTAAACGTTGTAAGCCATGATTAACATGCCCACCACAACTAAAACTCCCCCAATAAAGCGAACAAGATAAAATGGTTTGGAAGCTTCAAGTGATTCAACAAAACTATAAGTGAGAGTTCCGTCGGCATTTATTGCACGCCACATCAAACCTTGTAAGACACCTGACATCCACATGGCGACTATGTATAACACCACGCCAACTGTGGCCAACCAAAAGTGTACGTTGATTAACCTAATACTGTACATTCTAGGCTTATCAAATAAGACTGGAATAAGGTGATAAATAGAACCAATAGATACCATAGCAACCCAACCTAAGGCACCAGAATGCACATGACCAATAGTCCAGTCAGTATAATGTGATAATGCATTTACAGTTTTGATTGCCATCATGGGTCCTTCAAATGTCGACATGCCGTAGAAGGACAATGAAACAACAAGGAAGCGTAATACAGGATCAGTACGCAATTTATGCCATGCACCAGATAACGTCATGATACCGTTTATCATGCCGCCCCAAGAAGGTACAAATAAAATAATAGACATGGCCATTCCTAAAGACTGAGTCCAGTCGGGTAGAGCCGTATAATGTAAATGGTGTGGACCGGCCCAAATATATAGAGATATCAGCGCCCAAAAATGTACTACTGACAGACGGTACGAATAAACAGGACGCCCGGCTTGTTTAGGTACAAAGTAATACATCATGCCCAGGAAGCCAGCTGTAAGGAAAAAGCCAACCGCATTGTGCCCATACCACCACTGGATCATCGCATCTACTGCACCAGCATAAATAGAGTAAGATTTGGTCAAAGAAACAGGTATAGCCATACTATTGGCGATATGCAGAACCGCAACAGTTAACATAAATGCACCAAAAAACCAGTTAGCTACATATATATGGGAAACTTTTCTGATGACCATAGTACCGAAAAAATTGATCACGTAGGATAACCAAACTATGGTGATTAATATATCGATAGGCCATTCCAGTTCACCGTATTCTTTTGAACTGGTTAGTCCCATCGGGAGAGTGATTACAGCTAGAACAATAACAAGCTGCCAGCCCCAAAAAGTAAATGATGCTAATTTGTCGCTGAATAGCCTCACGTTGGATGTTCGCTGAACTACATACAAAGAAGTAGCAAATAAGGCACATCCGCCAAAAGCAAAAATAACCGAGTTGGTATGCAGGGGTCTTAGCCTAGAGAAAGTTAACCATGGCGTGTCAAAGTTTAACGCTGGCCAATATAGCTGAGCGGCAATTAAGACCCCTAAAGCCATACCAATAATTCCCCATACTACGGTCATCACCGCAAATTGCCGAACTACTTTATAGTTGTATTCGGGATGTGCTTGAATAGCTACACTCATTTAATGAATCTTCCACTCTTGTTAACGATAAATTTACAGGCTTATTACAAATAAAAAACAAGCATCTATTGTTTTTTATTATTATTATAAGATATTGATATTAATACAAATAAAATACAAAATCTTGATTTATTTAAGTTATACGTTTAAAAATAAAGATAAAAACATACTTGTTAATTTCTTTTTTTTTTATCACACTTATTCAGTGTTTAATCTAACTACTGAGTAAATGTGATACCTACTTTTTTTTCCAGAATATTGCTTCCTTTGCTGGTTTTCGCAGCTGCTGTCGGTATTTATTTAAATTATATCGATTTCCCTTTAAAAAATTCGGTAAAACAGTGCAACATTGATCTAACGCAAGAATGTATAGTGTTTGATCAGGGCCAACAAATTTCAGTTCAATTCCTGCAAGAGATTGAAGTAGAGGAGGAAATATCACTCACTATCACTACAACAACTGATACGAAGATCAAAAAAATGTGGGTGCAAGGTGTCAATATGTATATGGGGAAAAATGCTGTTCTTGTTGACTCTATGTACGCAAAGGAAATGAAAAAGGTTTACAACGCGCATTTATTTTTAGGCTCTTGCAGCGAACCAGAAATGAGATGGCAGTTAATTGTCCAGACAACAGATAATAATGAATTAGAGCAATCTTGGTTTTTTAATTTTTCTACAGACAGAAACAAAAAAAACTGAATAAGCACACGCTCATCCAGCTTATTTAAACCTAATTTTAGTTACATCTGTGATTGCAAGTAATTAGATAAGCCTAAACGTTTTATCAAGCCTATCTGTTGTTCAAGCCAGTGAGCATGATCCATTTCAGTGTCATCTAATAATATCAACAATATGTCTCTAGTGACATAATCCTGCTCCGTCTCACAAATGCTAATGGTATCTTTCAACGCTTGTGCAACAGCATACTCAACACGCAAATCACTTTCTAACATCGAAGGAACATCTGTCCCTATCATCAGTCCCTCACGATTGACCATATTAGGCAAACCTTCTAAAAACAGCATACGCTCTATTAATTTTGTAGAGTGGCCCTTTTCATCATCAAATTCATGGGATATACGTTCGTATAACTTACTTAGACCCCAGTCTTGGTACATTTGAGAATGAATAAAGTATTGATCCATTGCTGCTAACTCAAAGGCGAGTAGGGTATTTAGTTGATCTATTATGACTTTTTTACCTTGCATGTTAGTTCTCCTCAACTTGGCTTTGTAAATAATTTTCTAGCCCTAAATGCCTAATTTGATATTGTTGGGTTTCAATCCAATCAATATAGTCTTCCTCGTAGCTTAAAATCGACTCAAGTAAATCACGCGATACAAAGTCTTGTAATCCTTCACATACACTGATGGATTTTTTTAATAAAGGTATTTGTAAGTTTTGAAAAGCCATATCGCAGGTCAACATTTCGACAGTTTCTTCACCTATCATTAATTTACCCAACATTTGTAAGTTAGGTAACCCCTCAAGAAATAAAATACGTTCTATTAACTGGTCGGCTTGCTTCATGTCTTTAATTGATTTTTTATAAGCTGCGTTATTTAGTTTTTTTAATCCCCAGTTATTAAACATGCGAGCATGTAAAAAATACTGATTGATAGAGGTGAGTTCGAAGGTAAGTATTTCACTTAACACCACTAATACTTCTTTATCGCCTTTCATTATAAGTAATCCGTTTGTAATAACTAATAAAGAGAATTATAGTAGTAAGTGTTATGAAAAACCACTAGTTAATAAAAAATAATCATATAAAACAGTGTGATACATAATGCTAACGATTGTCGTTTAAGTTATTATTGAGGTTTAAAGTATTGTGGTAAAAGTTGCAAACTTTCCTCAGCAAAACCTGTTCCTGCTTCTGTGAAAAAGTTAAAAACTTTGTCTGAGCCTGCATCTATAAGCGGTTGTATTTCATCTTCATAACGAGCAATTGAGGCTATTTTCCCTGCATAATTAGCATGTTGAAGTTGTTCAGTTATATTGCAAATATCTTCTATAGAAGGTAACGCTAATAAAATTAACTGTATTTGGGTTAAATCCATATTCTCCCATAAATCAACGTCCTCACCGTCTCCCACCATAGCCTGATAGCCTACGTTTTTCAGGTGTTTTATTCGAATAGGGTCAGCGTCCATTCCCCACACTTTATTACCCACTAAGTTGTTTAAGGATAAATAAGCACCTTTGCCTACCCTTCCAAGACCAATTACTATAATTTCTGCCCTAACCGGTTGAATGTAGACATCCTCAGGAAGTCGGTGTGGGCTCTCAAAAGACTTAAGACGATCTTTAAATTTGGTGTATTGGTTATGTGAGGTTTTGTAAACTAAGCCGGTTAATACAAATGAGAACGATACAGACAGCGCTAAAACCACTAACCACTCAGCACTTAACCAGCCTAAACTTACCAATAATGCTACTACAATGAGACCAAATTCACTGTAGTTTGATAACACCAGACTCGCCAAATAACTGGTGCGAGCTCTTAATTTGAAAAAAGTAAATAACGAAAAGAATAAGACAAATTTAATTGGGATAAATAGGCAAAGTATTATGGCGGTAAATATTAAATCTAGGTTTGGAAGCGCACTAAAACCAATGGTTAGAAAAAAGCCAACTAAGAACATATCTTTAAAATTCATGAGAGCTTTTGACATTTCTACCGATTTCACATGTGTCGCAATAAACATTCCGATAATTAAGGCACCTAAATCGCCTTTAATTCCTAAAGCTTCAAAAAGTTCATAACCACCTAAAGCGAACATAAATCCTGACAATATGAGTAATTCGCCATGACCTACACGAACTAAAATCATGGACCATATTGGTTTCGTGAAAAATAAAAGTAATAATAATAATGCCCAAATAGAAGGCACTTTCCCCGTAGCTATAACCAAAAAAAGCACCGCTACAATGTCCTGTATAATCAACACCCCAATGGCTAACTTGCCATGGCGAGTTTTTATTTCTCCACTTTCCTCGAGAATTTTAACGATGCAAACGGTGCTACTAAAACTTAATGAAAATGCGATTAGGGCTTGTGTTGATCCGTCTAGGTTAGTAAAAGCCGCTAAACCAAGCCAAGACACTAAAAATAATAGGAGGTTGATTAATGTTACCCATATAACTGAGTGGAAAACACTGCCTAACCAGACTTCTTTTTTATACAAATCACCTACATTAAGTTTTAAGCCAATGGTAAATAACATCAATGTTATTCCCAAATTTGCAATTGTCTGCAAGGCATCTGTTGAATGGAAACCGAGGTAATTTAAAGTGAAGCCAGCAATTAAATAACCAATCAATGGTGGTAACCCAACTAATTTCAGAGCTAAACCACAGATAAATGCGAGGAGAATAAATGCGAATTCCATGTGAACTCTATATCAATAGTGAAGGGGCTATTATGGTAACGATTTTATTTAAGAAAGCTAGTTAGACAATGCAAATGCAAGGGTTTAAGTGATAATCAATTAACTTTTGAGAAGGTTTATTTATCAATCGAATAAACTAAGCATTAACTTACCATTCGTTGACAAGAATCAATATCTCCTCGAGCAAATTCTGCACTATTAACCTCTAAAATTGTATTCAACATTAGTTATTAATATTCATTATCAGTCATTAACAAAAACTTTTTGCTTATTGTCGCATCACCTTGGATTTAATATTTAGGTGCAACTTTTAAAAAGGGACATTAATGTAATTAATATATTAAAGACCTCAGCAATATAACAATTGTAATAAAAATTAATTATTCAGAGCCAACTATTATTGTCGACTCAACAGGAATCAAAAAATGAGAATTGATAAATTTACCAGTAAATTGCAGTTAGCTTTGTCAGATGCGCAGAGCTTAGCATTGGGTAATGACAATCCAACAATTGAACCGGTACACTTATTGTTTGCCTTGCTCAATCAAGATGACGGCACTGCAAGGCCTTTGTTATATAAAGCAGATGTTGATATTAACAAACTGAGATCACAACTAGGCGAATCTTTAGAGCGCATCGCTAAGGTAGAAGACAGTAACGGAGATATTCACGTATCTAATGAACTGTCTAGATTGTTTAATCAAACGGACAAGTTAGCGCAGAAGCGTGGTGATAAATTCATTTCTAGTGACGTGTTTTTACTTGCTTGTACAGAAGACAAAGGGCAAGTCGGTAAGTTGATGCAAGAAGCTGGTGCCACTACAACCCTCATCAACAAGGCGATAGAAGATGCGACAGGTGGACAGCCTATTAATGATGTTAACGCCGAAGAACAACGTGATGCCTTAGATAAATATAGTATCGATGTTACAGAGCGAGCCGAGCAAGGCAAACTTGATCCCGTTATTGGTCGTGATGATGAGATCAGGCGTGTTATTCAAGTCTTGCAGCGTCGCTCAAAAAACAACCCCGTTTTGATTGGCGAGCCAGGGGTTGGAAAAACGGCCATCGTTGAAGGTTTAGCCCAACGTATTGTTAATGGAGAAGTACCTGAAGGTTTAAAAGGACGAAAATTATTATCTCTGGATATGGCTGCCCTGATTGCAGGTGCCAAATATAGAGGGGAGTTTGAAGAGCGTCTCAAAGCTGTTTTAAATGATGTGGCTAAACAAGAAGGCAACGTCATTTTATTTATCGACGAGATCCACACTATTGTCGGAGCAGGAAAGAGTGAGGGGGCCATGGACGCAGGCAATATGCTTAAACCTGCATTAGCAAGAGGTGAGCTTCACTGCGTGGGAGCAACAACTCTTGATGAGTACAGAAAATACATTGAAAAGGACACGGCTCTTGAGCGTCGTTTTCAGAAAGTCCTAGTTGAAGAGCCTTCAGTCGAAGATACGATTGCTATTTTACGAGGTTTAAAGGAAAGGTATGAAGTACATCATGGTGTCGCGATCAACGACTCCGCTATTGTAGCGGCTACGATGTTGTCACAGCGGTATATTACTGATCGCCAATTACCAGATAAAGCCATTGACCTAATTGATGAAGCTGGTTCACGGATTAGAATGGAAATTGATTCGATGCCAGAAGTAATGGATAAGCTAGACAGACGGTTAATCCAATTAAAAATTGAACGTGAAGCACTGAAAAAAGAAACGGATGACGCGTCTAAAAAAAGATTAGCCAACCTTGATGAAGAGGTAAACAGTGTAGAGTTGGAATTTGCTGATCTAAGAGAAACTTGGACGTCTGAAAAAGCGTACGTGCAAGGTGAAACACAAGTTAAGGAAGAACTTGAGCAAGCCAGAAGGGAACTTGAGGCTGCAGGAAGGGCAAGTGATCTAACCCGAATGTCTGAAATTCAATATGGAAGAATACCGGAGTTAAAAGCGAAATTAGTTGTTGCTAGTCAGAACCAAACCCAAGAGTTGACGTTACTCAGAAATAAAGTGACAGACGAAGAAATAGCGGAAGTTGTCTCGAAGTGGACAGGTATACCTGTATCAAAAATGCTGTCTGGAGAGCGTGAAAAATTGCTAAAAATGGAAGAAGCGCTTCATAGCCGAGTCATTGGACAAGAGGAGGCGATAACGGCAGTTTCAGATTCTATAAGAAGTTCAAGAGCAGGGCTGGCTGATCCACAAAGGCCAAATGGCTCCTTCTTATTTTTAGGACCAACAGGGGTTGGTAAGACTGAATTAACCAAGGCACTTGCTGAATTTTTGTTTGATACTGAGGATTCTATCGTTCGTATCGATATGTCTGAATTTATGGAAAAACATTCTGTTGCTAGGCTGGTTGGAGCACCTCCCGGATATGTCGGTTATGAAGAAGGTGGTTATCTCACTGAAGCTGTTAGACGCCGGCCTTACGCAGTTGTATTGTTAGACGAAGTCGAAAAAGCCCACCCTGATGTATTTAATATCTTGCTTCAGGTTCTTGATGATGGACGTCTGACTGATGGACAAGGACGCACGGTAGATTTTCGAAACACAGTAATAGTGATGACTTCAAATCTTGGAAGTGATTTAATTCTAGATGTTGCAGGTGAAGAAAATTATGAAGAGATAAAAACTAGAGTGTTGGAAGTAGTAGGCCAACATTTTAGACCTGAGTTTATCAATAGATTAGATGAAATGGTTGTGTTTCATCCACTCAAACAAGACCAAGTGAGACAGATAGCAAAAATACAATTAAACTATTTACATATACGCTTGGCGGAAAAGGACTTGTCATTAAATGTTTCAGAAGACGTCGTTGATGTAATTGCTGCCAAAGGTTTTGATCCAGTCTACGGAGCGAGACCCTTAAAAAGGGTCATTAAAAATAAAATTGAAAAAGAGTTAGCAAAACGCATACTTGGAGGTGAATTTAGCCCAGGGGATACCATAAACGTTGAGATGGAGGATAATATTATGACGTTCTCTAAAACAATAGCAGCTGACCTAATATAATACTTGGCGTATCGCTTACACCAATCAAAAGGAGCGCTATAAAGCCTGGTATTTGGGAATCGTGAAGGGTGAGCTATCGTCTAGTGCCGCCTGCATGTTTTTACTAGATGGTATTGGGATGGTGCTTATTGCTAGGCCGTTGGTCAATGCTTTCAACAATGGTGTTGTCGGTCTAGTGAAAACAAGTGGCGCCGTAAATTACCTGGCCATCATCTATTCCCAAAGACAAGCTGGAAAAACTTCTTCAGGCATTTATGGATGGTAGGGCAAAGCTTGTTATTCAATATGGTAATAATGAACCAAAATCTGGTACCAACGTCCAGGATGGGTAGACGCAGACCTTTTTAATTACACATTGGTGTAATTTTATTTAGTTACTTTATTATCAAATATCTGCTTTAGCCCTTGCATGAAATCCATGGGAATGGGAAAAATGATTGTGTTACTTTTATCTCCTGCTATTTCAGTCAGTGTTTGTAAATATCTGAGTTGTAAGGCCTGAGGTTGTTTTGCCAAAGTGTTCGCTGCGCGGAGTAATTGCTCAGATGCCTCATTTTCTCCCAGTGCATGAATAACTTTAGCGCGACGGGTTCTTTCGGCTTCTGCCTGCTGGGCAATTGCGCGTATCATGCTTTCGTCCAAATCTACGTGTTTTATTTCCACGTTAGACACTTTAATCCCCCATGCGTCAGTTTGTTTATCTAAAATACTCTGTATATCAGCATTAAGTTGATCTCTTTCCGCGAGCATGTCGTCCAACTCGTGCTGACCTAAAACAGATCGCAACGTAGTTTGTGACAATTGACTAGTCGCAGCCAAAAAATCCTCTACTTGGATGATCGCCTTCTCTGGGTCAACAACTTTAAAGTAAAGCACTGCATTTACTTTTACAGATACATTATCCCTAGAAATAACATCTTGTGTAGGTACGTCCATCACAATGGTACGTAAATCAACCCGAACAATTTGCTGTATTAGCGGGATAACGATAATCAATCCCGGTCCTTTTACTTTTTGAAAGCGGCCTAAGAAAAAAATGACGCCTCTTTCATACTCTCGCAATACTTTAAAAATTGAAAAGACAAACAGGGTGATAAAAAATGCTAGTGGCATCCAAACATAGTCAAAAGTAAATGTAGTGTCCATTTTAGTGCTCCAATTGTTTTAACACATGTAATGTGAGTCCATTTATTGAGGATACGGTAACTTTATCACCGAGTATAAGGGGCTCGTTTGCTTGTACCTGCCATAACTCTCCTTGCAGTCGTGCTAAAGTGATATCTTTGTTAATTGATTCTATTTCGGCCGTTTCACCCAACAAGGATTCAATACCGCTTACCTTTTTTTGCTGACGAGATTTGAACAACATGCCAAACGTTAGAAAAACAAAGCCAATACTAGAGATTGCGACAGAAAGGATGATAGGCAAGGCAATTTGAAATGCAGGCTCAGGTGTGTCTATAAGTATGACTGAACCAATAATAAGACTCACTGCTCCAATAATACTAAATATGCCAAAGCTGGGAGAATATACTTCGGCTATCATCAACCCTATACCTAACAGAATGAGTGCCAAACCGGCATAATTTATCGGCAATACTTGAAAACCATACAATGCAGTTAGTATACAAACTGCACCAACAAGACCAAATACACCTCCCCCAGGATTTGAAAACTCAAAGATTAAGCCATAGATACCGATCAGTATTAATATGAAAGCAAAGCTAGGATTCCCAACTACTGAAAGAAATTTTTGTCGCCAATTTGCTGATATATTAACAACGTTAACGTCATTCAAATCAAGTGTGCTCTGCTGCCCGTTTATCACAACAGCGAACCCATTTAATTGTGTCAATAAATCATCTATGTCATAAGCAATAATATTAATGATGTTTGCTTCTAAGGCATCTTTCGCAGACATACTGGCTCCCGACAAAACGGCTTCAGCTGCCCACTCACGATTTCGACCTCTAAGGTCTGCAAGGCCTTCAATATAAGCAGTGGCATCGTTCACTATTTTACGTGTCATGGCATTATTATTGTCTGATTTATTGATTTGATCATCAGGTTCAGAACCTACCACAGGCAACCCGATTTGCACGGGTGTCGCAGCACCTAGGTTTGTGGCTGCTGACATTGCGGCAATATGAGTTGCATACAAAATGTAAGTGCCAGCACTGGCGGCTCTAGCTCCTTGTGGATGAACATATCCAACGATAGGGATATTTGAAGACAATATGCGTTTAATAATACCGCGCATTGCATTATCTAAACCACCAGGCGTATCTAGTTTCAGAATTATAAGAGTGGGTTGGATGGGGGAGTTATCACTATGGGCCAGATCAATAGAGGAAACAACATACTCCATAGTCGCCACACCTATTGGACCCCGAACATCAAGTATCCAAACGTCATTGGTAGCGGAACTAAACCGAGAAAAACACAAAAATAATAAAAATATCCAGATACGTGAAATAAACATGTTTTTTACTCAAATTGACCAACAGGTATATTGAAGAAGCTATTCGAGACTTTACTGATACTTATCTTTGGCTTTATGACACAGGTCAAAATTTAATAGATAACTCACCCGAACGTTAACGAGTAATCATTTTTAATTATTTTGTGGAAATAACTGCCCATGCTCAGGAATTCAAAGCTATTGAATATTAATATTCTAAGTTTCAGATTAATAACTTAAAAAACACCATGTTTTGGCCTGCGAGCTTTCAACCCATCAGTCATAATAGTGGTTTTCGTCGCTGAAGATGACTTGATACGCTGTCTATATTTAATAAATAGGCGCTGCATGAAACATAACACTATAAAATTGAAAGAAGATAAGTAGCTCTATTAAGTGACAAATTTTTACATTTATTAAGATGAATTTGCTATAGACGTACATCTCATACCATCGTCCTTGAACCTGACCACCACTTTATAAAATGGTTTTCACAAGGCACTTGAGCACTTTTATGTACGGCAATGACCCGAGGCGTATAGTCTTCAACATGACGATTCGATTGCAACTCAATTCGGTAAATAAAACCATTGAGTGAGCCAGATATAGATGTTTCGCAATGCATCTTTTGACAATACAGGGGGTGGGCTTGGTTTTTAGCATCTGCAAATAGCTGCACTTCAATATAATCAACAGGCACGTCACCCAAATACACTGATACCACAAAAATTCTGCTATTAGCATGTTGTTCTATCCGTAAATCACCCCAGTGAATATTGTCGCCATAGTGGGCTAATTGGGTTTGCCATTGCACTAATTTACGGGCTAATTCAACTCCGTCTTCATTACGCATTTTGTAGTCAGCTAGGGCAGGGAGATAAAGCTTTTCTGTGTATTCACGTAACATGCGGTTGCTACTGAATTTTGGGGTCAGGCAAGACATGCTATTACGGATCATTTGTACCCACTCAATGGGTATTCCATCTGCATCGCGACGATAAAATGCAGGTATAATTTGGTCTTCTAATAAAGTATATAATTGTTGCGCTTCGATGTGATCCCAATCATTTTCATTGTGTTGTTCGCCGTCACCCAGTGCCCAACCCACATGAGACGTATAGGCTTCTGCCCACCATCCATCCAATTCTGAAATATTAAGCCCACCATTTACCAACACTTTCATACCACTGGTTCCACATGCTTCCCATGGACGGCGGGGGGTGTTTAGCCAAAGATCTACACCCTGAACCATATGTTGTGCCAGTCTAATATCATAATCTTCCAAAAACACTATGTGTGGTCTTACCTCGGGACGTTGCAAAAACGCAAACCATTCTTTAATAAAATGTTTGCCCTTGTTGTCTTGAGGGTGAGCTTTACCGGCTATGATGATTTGTAGTGGCATTTGGGTATTGGACAATAGATTGATTAAGCGTTGTTGATCTGTCAATAGTAAGTTTGGACGCTTATACTCAGTAAAGCGTCTGGCGAAACCCAAGGTCAGAATATTTGGATCGAGAATGGTTTGAGCCTGTTCAATGGGTTGCCCACTATTAGGTGAACGTCTTTTTTGATCGCTTAAACGACGACGAACATAATGTATTAAATCTGTACGCTGTTGTCCTCGCAAACTCCAGATTTCATTGTCGTCGAGTTTTTCAATTTTACTATTCAGACACTCTTGTGCGCCTAACCAACGGTCTTTACCGCAACTATCAGTCCATACTTTGTCGGCCAATGCTGAATCCCATGAAGGCATATGCACGCCATTGGTAACGTAACTTACGGGGATTTCAACTAATGGCCAATCGGGGTAAAGTCCAGCAAAAATCTTTTTACTGACCGCACCGTGTAATTCACTTACGCCGTTAATTCTGGCGCAAGTGCGAGCCGCTAGATAGGCCATATTAAACCGCTCATTGTTATCATCAGCAAACATTTTACCCATATTGAGTAAATGCTCAGGGTTGATCCCGAGAGTATCGGCATAGTGCTGTCCATAATGTTCCAATAAATCAGCAGGAAACGTATCAAAGGCCGCAGCTACTGGCGTATGGGTAGTAAATATGTTGCCCGCGCGCGTTGCCCAAAGTGCCTGCCAAAAATTCAAGTCGTTTTTTTGCATAAAACAACGAGCACGTTCCAGCGCTGCAAACGCTGCGTGACCTTCATTTAGGTGGCATATCGTGATGTCCAGTTTCAAGGCTTCGATAACTTGCCATCCACCCACGCCTAAAACTATTTCCTGTATTAAGCGTAATTCCTCAGAGCCTGCATACAGTCGTCCGGTTATGGCTTGATCAACTGGGTTATTTAATGGGTCATTGCTGTCAAGTAAATACAGGGTCGTTCGTCCAACTTGTGCCTGCCATACTTGCAAGTATAATATTCGCCCAGGAAGAGTGATTTCAATGGTTAACCATGCTCCATCTTCAGTAATAACAGGCTGTAAGGGCAGGTTCCGTGAATCGTTGTGAGGGTACATTTCATGTTGCCAACCATCATTGTCTAAGTATTGACGAAAATATCCTTCATCATATAATAAACCCATTCCGATCGCGGGAACTCCCAGATCACTGGCGGTTTTTAAATAATCTCCGGCTAAAATACCTAGACCACCGGCATATAGTGGCAAGGCTTCAGATAAGCCAAACTCCATACTGAAATAGGCAATCTGAGCTTGTTTACTGTTGGTAAAATACTGTTCTGCCCAACAATCTTTAGTTAGGTAGTCATTACGCGCATCTAATAAGTTGTGCAGATGTGTAGAAAAGTTTTTATCAGTATGCAGTTCAGTTAAGCGCTTTACTGATAGTTTTTGAAGAACAGCATAGGGATTACGGGTTAACATCCATGTTTTGGCATCTAAATAATTCCAAAACGTATCTCCATCGTGGCTCCATGTCCATCGTAAATCGGTTGCCAAAGTTAAAATCTGTTTAACCAAAGGTTCTAATTCGATTGGAATATTTCGAGCAAGTAGCAACATGATTATCGATCTCTAGTTTTATGTCGACTAAGACAGTCGGTTTGCTAGGCAAAAGTCATTTGTTCATATCGACCATTGAAAGCTATGTTAAAATAACCAAAATTGCCTATGTCTGATTGGAGGATTTTTATCATTCGAGGCTTATTAATTTTAAGTCCAGGCTTTCTTGTAATATCAAATATGTTTTTATACTTATTTATATTTTTTTGAACCCGTATCTGACTTAAGCGGGAATTATCTAGCCTACTAATTTTCAACGCTTGACTAAGATCAAAGAAAGCGGATTCCATTCTTTAGAATGAGTCCGTGTTAGTTCCTTATAGGTTCCAACGGAACGCTGAGAGCCCAATTAACTATTTCATCATGGTTCATTTTTTTGTCTGTTCGCGCTAGTTCTTCGTTTTGATAAAATATACCTATGGTTTCAGCCACAGATATTCCAAGTGCAACAGCTGTATTTTTTTCGCTATCTATGTTAATTCTTGCAAGCCTAATATGTGGTTCTAATGACTGAACACAGTCGTCAAACGCCAATACCATTTTAGTGTTAGAGTTGGAAAAAAAAGACCAGAAAAGAATCATCAGTGGAATATCATTATGGCCCAAAAATTGGCCGATATTAACACTCGATAATTCTATGGTTTTCCCCATGAAAAGAACGTGATGACATTTTCCACACATAGGTTTGCGTACAATGTGTTCATATTGAAGTTTGTTGATAGCCCAACAGATTGGACATGCGATTTGAATCTGGGTGTTCATTTATACTTTTCCTCCAGGCCATTATTTGTTTTACAAACAATAGTTGCGTAATTTTTCAAGTCTGTGTCCGTATAATGCTAGATGTGTTCTATTGCCTTCCATACTGCATAAAGTGAATTTTGTTAATTGGCGCTATTAGTCCTATTAGTGCTAATACGGCTAATGTTTTTACAACTAAATTTACATACTTACCAAGTTAAGTATTGACGCCGATCAAATTTCATTTTTGTATTTTATTTAGTTTTGAAAAAGACAAAGATACATTGGGTTGGTTTATGAAAGGGTTAATGATTTGTGGGCTTTGGCTGAGCTGTTTATTTTCATCTTTTGTTTATTCGCAACAAACAGATACCGACGCCCTTCAAAATTTAAGTTGTACCAGTATTGAAGTATTTTCAAGACAAGGCTGTCCGCACTGCAAAGCAGCATATCAAGCACTGGAAAACCTTACCTCCCTGCATCCGCACCTTAGAATAAGTAAACGTGATATTCAGCAAACCGAAGCAAACTATGCACGTTTTGTCAGTCTTAATAAGACCCACAAAATAGATAAGCCCGGTGTGCCATCATTTTATATGTGTGGTCATTTTTGGGTTGGGTTTGACCAGGTATTCACACCACAGCAAATATTGAACTATTCTGGTTTAAAAACAACCGAACGCCTTGACGAAGCGGCTCCTGTAAAATCGGTGCGGATGCCGTTTTTCGGAGACATGACTGCTCAACGGTATGGTTTACCTATTTTCACTGTTGTGACGGGCTTGTTAGATGGCTTTAATCCATGTGCCATGTGGGTGTTGATGTTTCTGTTGTCAATGCTGGTCAATGTTAAAAGTCGTAAACGTATGGTCATCATAGCTGGTGCTTTTGTGTTGGTCAGCGGTGTTGTATATTTTGCTTTTATGGCTGCATGGTTAAATCTTTTTATCATTATTGGGATTTCCCGAAATGTTCAAATTTTGATTGCAACCGTTGCCATAGTGGTTGGTAGTATTAATCTGAAGGACTACTTCGCATTTAAAAAAGGGTTAAGTCTAGGAATACCTGAAACATCAAAGTCAGGTCTATATGTGAAAGTTCGTAATATTGTGCAGGCACAGAATATTACCGCAGCTCTTTTAGGGGTAGTGATGGTTGCTGTGTTGGTCAACCTTTTGGAGCTGATTTGTACTGCTGGATTACCGGCAATTTATACACAAGTGCTTACCTTACAAAAACTACAACCAATGGAATATTATGCCTATTTGCTGCTTTATAATTTGGCCTATATTTTTGATGATGCACTTATGGTCTCTGTTGTGGTGATTACATTACATAAATATAAGGTTTCTGAAAAACAAGGTCGATGGTTAAAACTGATAAGCGGTGGATTCATCATTGCTTTAGGTTTTATGTTGTTATTGATACCAGAATACCTGTTTTAAATGACTTATAGCTGTATTTTACGTCGACAGTTTATTTTCAAATCAGAATAGGATGTTATCCAGTCTAATTGTGAAACAACGAATACCGGTGACATTTTAGTCAGGCTCTCCCTTTTATGATAAGCGTCATAGGCGAAGTACATAATTAATATTGATCATAATGTCCAAAAATCGTAAAAAGACTTTAAAAAAAACTGGCTACATATAAAAGATAACGGCATCAAATATACCTGTATAAGGTTAGTTAATAATACAGGTCGGTGTTTGATGAACATCAACATTTTTACATTAGAAACCAACAAAATAGTCATTTATTAAATAAAACTATCTGTCTAAAAGGGTGGGATCTATGAATATAAGATTGAGTTTTAGTGCTTATTTACCAGCACAAATTGCTGCAATGGTTGATGAAATTGGCGTAAAAAAAGCAACAATGCCTATTTTACCTTTAGTGATGCTGGGGATGTTGGCAGGTTCGTTTATTGGTTTAGGTGCAATGTTGTATGTGTTAATTAAATCAGATAACACATTAAGTTTTGCCAGTATTCAGCTTTTAGGTGGACTGGCTTTTTGCTTGGGACTTATATTAGTGGTTGTGGCGGGGGCAGAATTGTTTACCGGTAATAACTTAATTGTGATGGCATGGGCGGATAACAAGATTTCATTGTACGGGTTGCTTAGAAATTGGACGGTAGTGTGTATCGCTAATTTGTTTGGCGCGGCCGGTATGGCAACCCTCGTTTTTTTATCGGGGCACGTACTTATGAATGACGGAGCGATAGCTGAACAGTATTTGAATATCGCAGCGACTAAAAGTGACTTAACAAACACTGAGGCTTTATTTCGCGGAATACTATGTAATATTTTGGTTTGTATGGCTGTATGGATGGCAATTGCTGGTAAAACAGTCACCGACAAAGTGGTGGCAATTATCTTTCCCATAACCGCATTTGTAGCAGCTGGATTTGAGCATAGTGTGGCAAATATGTATTTTTATCCAATGGCTCTGCTGATCCAACACTTTTCAATCCTAGATATACCTGGAAGTCTCATCACATTTATAGATTTTTTTCGAAATATTTTTTTTGTGATTATAGGTAACATCATCGGTGGTAGTATTTTTGTTGGATTGGTGTACCACATTATCTATCAGCGAAAATATTGAGTTAATGAATTTTTTAGAATAAATAGCATAAGTTTGATATCCGTCAAAATAAAATTCCAAATAGTAATTTTAATAGATGTTAAATATTTAATGGCTAGGCTGACTATTTATGAGTACAACTCAGGTTAACAGCATCTGTCCTTTTTGTGGGGTAGGATGTGGTATTGCACTCGTGGCGAGTGATAACAATATCATTGCTGTACAACCTCTTAGTAAGCATCCAGTTAGTCAAGGAAAGTTGTGCGCAAAAGGCTGGAACACGCCCTTTGGCATCAGTCGTCATGGTCGATTAACGCAACCTTTAATGAAAGTAGATGGCAAGTTTAAGGTTGTGAGCTGGCAACATGCTCTAAGTCATATAGCCAAAAGTCTTAAACAGTTCATCAAAGAAAGTGGCCCTCAAAGTGTCGGCCTTATCAGTAGTGCTAGAGCAACCAACGAAGATAACTATGCGGCGCAAAAATTTGCCAGAGCCGTATTAAAAACTAATAACATCGATCATTGTGCACGTATTTGTCACAGCCCCACAGTCGCCGGTCTCAAGAAGACGTTAGGGTCGGGTGCGATGACAAATAGCATTGATGATGTGGGCAAAGCCGATGTGATATTGGTAATTGGTGCCGACCCTACTGAAAACCACGCAATAATTGGTGGGCAGATTATGAAAGCCAAGCTGAGTGGGGCAAAACTTATTGTGGTTGATCCACGTCAAACACGCCTTGCCAAAGTGGCTGACATGCACCTGCAACTTAAGATTGGAACTAATATCGCACTATTAAACGGTTTGTTGAATATTATCTTTGACCACGGTTGGCAAAACGATGATTTTATTAAACGACGCTGTGAGGGGTATGACGCTCTCAAGGCTCATGTTGCAGATTATACTGTTGAAAAAGTATCTAAAATTACCGGTATAAAAGGCGCCGACTTAGTAAAGACGGCAAAATTATATAGTCAAGCAAATGCCGCATTTCTTGCTTACGGAATGGGCATAACCCAATTCGTCAGTGGTACAAATAATGTGATAGCTGTATCAAACCTTGCGCTTGTTTGCGGCCAAATTGGCCGCGAAGGAACAGGCATTAACCCGTTACGAGGACAAAATAACGTGCAAGGTGCATGCGACATGGGATGTTTACCTAATGTTTATCCTGATTATCAAAGCGCCATTGACAAACAGGTTAGAGAAAAATTTAGTCATGCATGGCAAACAGAAGTCGCACTTTTACCGGGTTTGACATCACTAGGAATGAGTCATCAGGCACGACATGGTAACTTTAGAGGATTACTTATATTTGGTGAAGATCCAGTGGTGACTGACCCTGACCGCAATAAAGTCGCCCAGGGAATGCGGGCAATGGACTTGTTGGTGGTGATTGAACTATCGATGACAGAAACCGCTAAAATGGCGGACATCGTATTGCCTGCTGCTAGTTTTGCTGAAAAACAAGGCACATTTACTAACTGCGAACGCCGAGTTCAGTTGATCCACAAGGCCGTTGCACCTCCTGGTGAGGCGAAAATTGATTGGCAGATATTGAGCGAACTGGCAAACAAAATGGGGATGTCTGAATTAATGAATTGGCAAACAAGTGAGCAAGTTTTTGATGAAATGTGTCAATTAACCGACTCATTTAGCAGCATGTCATATCCTCGTTTAAAACAAAATAATGGCCTGCAATGGCCCTGTAACAAAGAATTTCCAGATGGTAGTCGTTGTTTACACACAACAACTTTTCCTATAGGTAAAGGTAAACTTATTCCTGTGGAATATGAATTGACCGATGAAATACCTAGTACCGATTATCCATATTGGTTTACCACCATGCGCTTGCACTTTCATTATGGTTGCGGCTCTATGACCCGAAAATCACCATTGTTAGAGCGCGAGACTCCGATTGGACTATTGTTTATTCATCCACAGGATGCATTGGACCTAGGATTGAAAAATCATCAAGGGGTGACTGTTTCTTCAAGACGTGGTTGTGTCGAAACAAGGATTGAGATCAGTCACCAAGTGAGTCCAGGTTTGTTGAGTATGCCTTATCATTTTAAAGAAGCCCCTTCCAATTTTTTGACTAATGATGCAATGGATCCGATAACAGAAATGCCAGAACTTAAAGTCTGTGCTGTCAATATCATTCCATTACCTGAAAACCAAACGCCACGCTCGTCTGTATTAAGCGATGTGGGGAGGAGTTATGACTGAAGCAAATAATATGGCTAATAAGTTATTAATTAATGACTTAGATGTTTTGAAACATCATATTGCTAAGTTTTATTCGGTAGTGCAGATCCAAAAAGATGTTAATGGTCAGGAACTGTGGACAGAGCAACTTGGTGATAAACTTGACCCTTTATTTGGTCATAATCATTTACCTTTAACTTCTCCAAAAGGTTTTTTGTTTGCTGAAAAAGAAGTTCTCTACAAATTTGATGGCGAAACCTTCGAGACAATATTGCCTCGAGTTCATCCAAAAGTTTTGTTCGGTGTTCAGGCCTGTGATTTAAGTGCTATCGCCTACCAAGATAAGTTTTTTGAGCACGACCCCTATTATCAAAAAAGACGTGAGCATATTCTTCTTGTTGGGATCGATTGTGAGTCACCGTGTGCCAACGGGTTTTGTGTTCAAGTCGATGCTGGTCCACACGTTAAAGATAATACAGCCGATTTGGTGTTGAGCCGTTTAAGTGTTGATGAAACTAATGAATTCTCTGAATGGCTAGTGATTGCCCAGACTGAAAAAGGTATTAACAGCATTAAAGGTATGATGTTAGATAAGGCCGATAACAAGCATCTAAAAAGGCGCAGAGAATTGTTTGAAAAAGTACGTTCTGAGTTTGTTGATTATAGCTATATCAGTAACGCTATTGAGTATCTAAACGACAATTCAGTTCCAGCACAACTTTGGGAAGAATTAAGTGTGCGATGTATGGGGTGCTCTGGTTGTACCAATCTTTGTCCTACCTGCTCTTGTTACAGTACCTATGAAGTGGTTGAAAAAAAGACAGTCACTCCTGCATCAATATCCAATGAAGTAAAACTCGAGGTTACCCATTCTGAGACAATAAGATGTTGGGATTCCTGTCTGTTTGAAGGATTTCAAAAGGAAGCCAGTGGTCATAATCCTAGTCAAAAGGCTGCCCAAAGAGTTGAAAGATTTTGGTTTCATAAGTTTTCGGATGAATACCTACCTGAGTTCCAACGATACGGCTGTGTAGGTTGTGGACGATGCGAACAAACCTGCCCGGGCAGCATTGGAGTGCATTCGGTTATGAAAAGGATAGATCAGCAATGTTGCAACTAACACCTCAAACAATCCGTATCATTGATGTGTACGATGATGGTACTCATGCAAGGCACTTTACCTTTGAACCAAAGGGTTTTGTGCATGACGAACCGATTAGTATTGGCCAATTCTTTATGTTAACCGTACCTGGTGCAGGTCTTGCCCCTTTTACTTACACATCTATTCCTGACAAAACAGGTCGCTTTAAAGCCCTCATCAGAAATGTTGGACATTTAACCAAAAAGGTATTTTCCTTAGGAAAGGGAGATGTACTTGGATATAACGGTCCATTTGGTAGGGGATGGCCAGTAGGGCTTGTAATGCATAAAGAAGTATTAATTGTTGCAGGTGGTTGTGGGTTAGCCCCCGTAGCATCCACCATTGACTATTTGATTAAAGGTGGTTCTTCAAACTCAGTCACATTGTTATATGCTTCTTTCGACATCGCGTCACAGGTACTCAAAAAAGAAAGAGCACGTTGGTCCTCCAGCATCAATCTGTTTGAAACGCTGGAAGTAGGTGGGGTGAGCGGCCGTTCTGGTTTACCAACACAATACTTATCCCATCTATTAAACAAAAATGATAGACATCCAGACATTGTGCTTACCTGTGGGCCGGAAGCGATGATGATGGCGGTTGCTAAATCCTGTCTAGACTTAGGCTTAAAAGCGTCAGACATTTGGATGTCAATTGAACGGCGAATGCGCTGTGGGGTAGGGCTATGTGGTCATTGCTATGTAGCCAATAGTTTTGCATGCAAACAAGGGCCAACTTATCGTTATGATGAGTTTGTAGCGCTTGAAAACAAAACCGTAGCCTTCGAAAAGCATCAAGGTTTATTTCAGTATTGCTAAGTGCAATGCTGTTTTGATAATATTCAACGTTTTCAAGACTTGTGCGATAACACTATTAGTACTGACTATAATAATTAAACACAATAACAGTCATAGAGGTTTCTGTAACAAAAGAACATAACCCCTGATAATGAAAAAGCTCCACGAACGCGAGTTTCTTGAAAGGTCTCACGCACACTAAGCCTTAACGCTATGTGCTGTTAGTCAAGAAGATGCCCTGAACTCAATCTCATAACGCTCAGCACCATCAGGTGCTGTTGCTATCTTATACAATGAGTAGATACCACCTATCAAAATACAGACAACCAGCATTAGGTATAACCATCCTTCTAGTTTCTTCATGAGCAATATCCTTATTGTTAGTGAGTAATGTTGGTGAGTAGTAGTAAATAGGTTTGTGAATAGGTTAGTTATAGTCTTTGATTGGCAAGGTTGCTTTTAATTTCCCTATATTTTTTAATGCTTTTAATCATAAATACTTACATAGGCCCTAGAACCTAGCCGTTAATTGCTGTGGCTCTCGGTTGTTTACACTCCACACTTTAGAGGGATGAATCGTGCAAGCTGCACTAGATGCAGGTAGTAGTCACCACCAGTCTCTGGCTTTTAATCAGAAAGACTTACGCGCACGAGACTGTGAAACGTGTGATAGTTAAGAATATAGCCCTGACTGCGTATGCTACGTTTTCTACAGCACCTTCTACGGCAAGTTTACTGGGAAAGCTTACGGGCCCCTTTGGCGCAATACTCAATTGATTCAGAACTAATTTTTTGTATTTTCTCAATAACCTTATCTACCGTTGCATAGATTTTTGTTTCTACTTTAACTTTGGATTTCGCGGGATAAGACCCCCTGAATCTTCTAACTGGCATGAACCCCGTTTTTCCGCTTCGTATCGTTGCCAATTCCTGAAGTTCAATATCCATTCTTATATCAAAAATATTATCTCTATACATACCAATTGCTTGGGTGACTCTCGCGATTACATCAAAACGGTATGGTGCATCTTTCCAATCAACTGTCTTTATGGAAAGCCGCTTCTCTAATTTATCACTCAGTAGGGTCACAAGGTTTTTAGGTACTCTCCCATCATAATCAAGTGATTTATCAACATCATCTCCTGTAACCAAGCTTGCTATATAATCCTTTTCAGATTCGCTTGCTTCTAGAGGATCAAAAAAGTGAGTAGGTATTGTGACGCTAATAGTAGCTTCCTTAGCCTTATAAAAGGATCGGAGTACATCTATGTACTAATCGTTATATGCGCAGAACAATCCTCATCTGGTCGCGTGCTAAAGAACTTGAAGGTGAAACCACCAGATTTTGATATGCATCAATACATCACTAAAAACTCACGTTAGAATTTAGATACGGTTGCTACAAAAAATAGCACTCAGAAGTTTTAAAGTCTAAAGATTATAAAGGACTCAGTAACGAAGTAGGCAAAGACGGTGTCCAAGACCGTCTTATCACAAAAGATTTATAAGGAATATAAAACTGTGAAAACGAATTCTAGCCCTAGTATTGAAAACAAAATAAATACCTATTCCTCATCCAATAAAGAAGTAAATCCTTATTGGCCAAAAGCTCTGGTCATACCATCATCTATAAATAGTAGGCCTGAACAGAAGAAACCTAAATCCTCCCTTTTTTTAAAATTAAGTAAGGCCTTAAAAAGTAAATTTATTTGTAATGATTCTCAGGCAAAATAAATGACTTGTATCTCATCAGTAGTTTCACAATACCTATGTTGACTCATTTTCTTTGTTTAAATGTAACGGCTATATGATTAGTCAGTCACTATTTGATGTCATAATTTAGAACGTGAATGCAGATATTAATGATAGCAATTGACTTAAAATACAAACAATTAATCATAAAGACATTATCTAAGAATTAATATTATGTATATTGTGACATTTCAGCCTATCAACTTTTGGCTATTATTTGGTATATTTTGACTCGGATCATTACTTCTGTTTTGAACTGTATTTTAATTAAAGTGTATTGATTATTCATACAATTAAATATCGTGATTACTTTAATTTTAGCTGACCCAAAGCTCGCCTTTGTGGTGTCAGAATTCTGCTGAGCAGACTAAGAAGTTTTGTTTGCATTCTTGGATAAATCTAAGAACAATCAATCGGCTAATGACACAAATGATACATATTGTGTGAGATCAATGCATTATTTTACATGAACTTGCGGAGTCTCGGTTAAACCTGAACTAGAGTTTGGTAGAGCGCACCGGAACATCGATTTCCCTTTACCCAACTGTGTTAATTTGGGATTCAAAAAATAGATGTAGAGACCTGATACAAAGCACAATTCCTGATCCGCCATATTATAATTGGTTGGGCTAAATTCAATAAAAAAGCGCAAATTTGATTAAAAATCGATTTTGCAAATGTACTGGATTTTTTATGTTAAAAACACTTTCACTGTTATTACAGCAAGCGACACAAAACGTGCAACTTATAACCGCCAAAAAAGCAGCTCTAGACCGCCTTAATAACAAAGGATTACTGATAGATGTGAGGGAATCAGCAGAACATTTCGCATCACCTGCTGTCGGTGCGATCAATATACCTCGAGGTGTACTAGAAATAAAAATGTTAGAAATAGAAAAAGATCCAACACGACCTATTTATCTTCATTGTGCATCTTCGCTGCGCGCTGCATTAGCGGCCGAACAATTAGCCAGAGTTGGTTATACAAATGTCAGCGTAATTAGTTGTAAGATGGATGAAGTACATAAGATGTACCAGTATTCAGAGGAATCATTCTAGGGTAGTAAAACTTCTCCTTTGTCTGCATAACATTTATTTATACTTAGTAAAATATCTACAGTTGATTCGGTTTTCCAAAAATTTTTATATCTTCAGTATCGCTGACACCTTTACTAATTAAAAACTAATATAAACATATTTTGAAGATTTTGAAATTGCCCTAGCTGGAAGTGATTTCACAGATTTAAATTAAGGTAACTATCTCAAATATTTCTATATGGTGCATTAAACCCAAAAGTAAATGAGTGCCGTTTTTTTAAACACAAATCCAGAGCCACATACTCATTTTAGAATGTCATTAATCCATTATGGGATGTGGCTTTTAGTTTTAATTTTGATACAGATCAAATTTCCTGGAGCATGTTTGATTAGGCTAACTAGAGCTTCTTGGAAAATTGGAATGAGTATGGATTATGTCACGATTAAGAAAGGGACAAATAGACAAGACAAGCCACCAAATATGCAAAGTTATCAGGAAAGTTATATTGATTTTAATTGGCAACAGGCCAATGCGTTAATTAAGGGTTACAAAAACGGTATAAATATTGGTTACGAAGCTGTCGATCGCCATGTTGAAGAAGGTTACGGTGATCAAACTGCGTTAATTTTTTTAGGTAAAAAAGACCAAAGGCATATTTTATCGTATCGCCAGCTGCAACAAAATAGCAACCAGTTTGCTAATCTTCTGAATGACTTTCAGATTGAAAAGGGGCACTTACTGTGTAGTTTGACCGATCGAAGCCCGATAATGTATACGGCTATAATGGGGTGTTTAAAATCTGGCGTAGTGTTCAGTCCATTATTTGCTGCATTTGGGCCAGAGCCAATAAAATCTCGCATGAAAATAGGCGGCGCCAGAGTACTACTTACAAGCGCTCGGCTTTATCGTAAAAAAATAGCGCCTTGGCGCGATGAATTTAAGTCTTTAAAACAGGTGTTACTTTATGACTGTAAAGGCCAATGTCCTGAGGGTTGTGTTGACTTAGACCTTGTATTAAAACAACACAGTGATGCATACCAAATATGTGAAACAAGCTCAAAAGATACGGCTCTTTTACACTTCACAAGTGGTACAACCGGTAAACCCAAGGGCGTGGTTCATGTGCATGAAGCAGTCATTTATCATAAATATTCAGGCTACTGTGCGCTGGATATTCATCCTCAAGATATTTACTGGTGTACCGCTGATCCAGGCTGGGTAACGGGTATTTCTTACGGTGTCATTTCGCCATTATGTAACCGCGCCACACTTGTCGTTGACAATGCTGAATTTGACCCAGTTCGATGGTATAGCATTTTGGAAGCAGAAAAAGTCAATATTTGGTATACCGCGCCTACCGCTATTCGGATGTTAATGAAGTCAGGTAACGAATTGTGCCAAGATTATGATTTATCAGTACTGCGCTTTTTGGCAAGTGTAGGAGAACCCCTTAATCCAGAAGTAGTAGTTTGGAGCCAAGAGTACCTAGGCAAACCTTTTCATGATAATTGGTGGCAAACAGAAACTGGTGGGATCATGTTGGCCAACTTTATTGGTGAAAATGTTAAGCCTGGTTCAATGGGCAGACCATTACCAGGTATTGAAGCCGCAATTATTAAGACAGATGACCAAGGAAATATCATCAGAGTTACCACACCTGGTGAATCGGGAGAGTTAGCATTTAAAAAAGGTTGGCCATCCATGTTCCGTAATTATCTGCACGAAACTGAACGATATCAAAGTTGTTTTAAAGGTGATTGGTACCTCAGTGGTGACTTAGCCTATCAGGATGAGGACGGGTATTTTTGGTTTGTGGGTCGTAGTTCAGACTTAATTAAATCTGCGGGTCATTTGATTGGTCCGTTTGAAGTTGAGAGTGCATTAATAGAACATCCTGCCGTTGTTGAAGCTGGGGTCATTGGCATACCTGACCCAGTTGCAGGAGAAATAGTTAAAGCTTTTGTGTCACTCAAATTTGGTTGCGTACCCGACTCTGATTTAATTAAAAGCATCATGGCCCATGCTCGCAAAAAATTGGGCTCTGCTTTAGCGCCAAGAGAAATTGTCGTTAAACAAAATATACCTAAAACCCGTAGTGGAAAAATTATGCGAAGATTGTTAAAAGCGCGCGAACTTGGCTTGCCCGAAGGTGATATTTCCACTTTAGAAAGTGACGAAAGCGATAGCATAAAAATAAGCAATGAAGACTAGCTAAATGAAGAAAAAACAATATGAATATTGAAAACAGTAAAGTCCATATGGACATCGCACACTTGCAATTCTTGTTCAAACAAATGTTACGCATCAGGCGTTTCGAAGAGAAGTGTGCCGAACTCTACACCCAAGAAAAAATCCGTGGCTTTTTACACCTCTATATAGGTGAAGAGGCTGTTGCAGTAGGTGTGATGCAAGCATTAAAAGCTGAGGATGCAGTATTTGCCACTTACCGAGAACATGGTCATGCCTTAGCCCGCGGTTTAAGTATGGATAAAGTGATGGCTGAAATGTTTGGTAAAGTCACAGGCAGCAGCAGAGGCCGAGGTGGATCAATGCATATTTTTGATGTTGAAAAGCGATTTTATGGAGGCAATGCCATTGTTGCTGGAGCCCTACCATTAGCGGTTGGTTTAGCTTTAGCCAATAAAATGCAGAAAAAAAATGATGTGGTGGTATGTTTTTTTGGTGAAGGTGCGGTAGCAGAAGGGGAATTTCACGAGAGCCTTAATTTAGCTCAGCTGTGGCAACTACCCATCTTATTTGTGTGTGAAAATAACGGCTATGCCATGGGCACTGCTCTGGCAATTTCAGAGTCGGAGCAACACATATTTCGTAAAGCACAAAGTTACGGTTTAATGTCACATGCTGTTGATGGAATGAATGTGGTCGAGGTCGAATCAGCTGCGACCCAATACTGTCAAAGAATTCGAAAAGGTGGTGGACCCTGTTTATTGGAGTGTAATACTTATCGTTTTCGTGGTCATTCGATGTTTGATACTCAGCTTTATCGTGAGTCTGATGAAGTAGAAGCATGGAAAGGCAAAGGCCCGATTATGAAGTTACAACGCTGGCTTGAAGTGAACGGAAAGCTAAGTAGCGCTGAATTAAAACTGATTGAAGATCATGTGGCAGAAGAAATTAACCTGTCTGTAGCTTTTGCCGAGCGTAGCGAGATAGAAGATATATCTGACTTATATCTTGGGGTTTATGCGGAGTCAGGATCTTGAAAAATAAAACTTTAACGTATCGAGAGGCACTCAAAACAGCCATTGGTGAAGCAATGCGTAACGATGAACGTGTTTTTCTGATGGGCGAAGATGTAGGTAACTACGGTGGTTGTTATGCTGTATCAAAGGGGCTATCAGAGGAATTTGGATCTGACAGAGTGATTGATACTCCCTTATCTGAATCAGGCTTTGTTGGCGCTGGTATAGGGGCGGCTATAGGTGGAATGCGTCCGATAGTCGAAGTGATGACTGTTAACTTTAGTTTGTTGGCACTCGACCAAATTGTTAACAATGCAGCCACGTTACGGCATATGTCTGGGAATCAAATTGGTGTGCCTTTGGTTATACGTATGGCCACTGGTTCCGGCAAACAATTAGCTGCACAGCATTCCCATAGCTTAGAAAATTGGTATGCACATGTTCCAGGCATCAAAGTACTCGCACCTGCTACAGTGGCAGATGCTCGCTATATGCTCTGTATGGCTCTGAAAGATCCAGACCCTGTCATACTCTTTGAACATGTTATGTTGTATAACGCGACTGCTGCAATTCCAAAGCCTGAAGATTGCCCAGATATGCATCAAGCGTGGGTCAGAAAAGGTGGTAATGATATAAGCTTAGTTACTTACGGTGGTTCGCTTTTAAAGACATTGCAAGCTGCCGGTGAATTAGAGGAGCAGGGTATAAGTGCAGAGGTCGTTGACCTAAGGTGTTTGCGCCCCCTTGATACTCAAACCTTGTTTAAATCGGTGAATAAAACCCATCGTGTATTAGTGATTGACGAGGGGTGGCGTACCGGAAGCTTAGCAAGCGAAATATGCGCACTAGTAGCAGAGCATTGTTTTTGGTCGCTGGATGCACCACCAAACCGAATCTGCAGTAAAGAAGTCCCTATTCCTTATTCGCAACACTTAGAACGCGCCGCCACACCACAAGTTGCACAAATAGTCGAGGCCGCTTTGGTATTGTTGAACCGAGATGTTGCATAATGAAAATACTCACTATGCCATCTTTTGGCGCTGACATGGCTGTGGGCACTATTGTTAAATGGAACGTGAAACCTGGCGACTCAGTATCTAAAGGCGATATTATTGCCAGCATTGAAACCATGAAAGGTCTTATTGATATGGAGGTGTTTGACGACGGTATCATTGTTACATTATTGGCGGGTGAGGGGGATGAATTAGAAATTGGTTGTCCTATTGCAGAACTTCAGCTAAAAAATGAAGAAGATTCAAACAATAACCCTGAACAAATAATGGAAAGTGTTGTGCCACATAGTCTTGAAGTTGATTCCAATAGAGCTGTTAGTCAAGAGATTGCTGGCCACTCATCAGATAGTCAACATGTTGAAGGTAAAGTGAGGAGGGTGCCCACAGACGTAGAAGAAAAAAGCAGTTATAGCCTAAATACTAAACGACCAAAAATATCCCCCGCAGCACGCAACAAAGCAGAACACTTAGGCATTGATTGGCGTCAACTTCCTCAAGGAACAGGGCCAGATGGCGCTGTGTTGTTAGATGATATTAATATTGCAGATAAACGACCTACAGAACCAGCATCAGATAACGTTAAAGACTCTAACGATATGATGCGAGAAGCCATTGCTTTGACTGTCAGTCGTTCAAAGCGAGATATTCCTCATTATTATCTGCAATTAGATATGTTGCTAGACAACACATTAAATTGGTTGAGCCACCACAATGTAGAACTGCCCCCTAGTCAACGCATATTGAGCAATGCGGTTATCTATTCAGCTATTGCTCGTGCATTAACGGCGTTTCCTGCGTTTAATGGTTTTTATCGCGACGGACATTATCAGCCATCAGACTCTATACATTTGGGTAATGCAATTAGTTTGCGACAAGGCGGTTTGATGGTTGTAGCAATCCATGATGCGCAACGCCTAGGGCTGGTCGAGTTGATGGAAAAAATCAAAGATCAAGTAAATAGAGCCAGAAATGGAGGGCTACGCATGTCTGAAATGCAAGATGCGACAGTCACCGTATCTAATCTTGGAGACAGAGGCTCAGACACTATTCAAAGTATTATTTTCCCGCCTCAGGTGGCTATAATTGGTATAGGAAGGCCGCGCATTGTGCCCTGGGTAATCGATAACAGGGTGACTAGTGCAACCATTGTCAGCATGAGTCTTGCCGCAGATCATCGAGTCAGTGATGGTCATTCTGGGGCCCGCTTACTCAACAAAATTAATGCACTTTTACAAACACCTGAGAGACTAGTATGAATAACAACCAATCATTGAAAGACCTAGTGTGTAAGCTAATATTAAATATTGCACCTGAAGCAGATGTGCAGCATCTCGATCCTAACGAGGAATTAAGAGAAGAGCTTGATTTAGACTCGATGGATTTTATGAACCTACTGGATTTAATCGTAAAAGAAACCGGTGTGAATGTGCCTGAGAGTGATTATGCAAAAGTGAATTCCTTACAATCTTTGAGTGAATATATTGACAGCCGAAAATAGTTTATTTTTAAAGTGATGGTGAGCTTCGAACAATATAAAAATTTATCAACTCATGCCCATGGGCCTTAATTAATTCAGCAGTCTGACCAATTTGATTAAGACCCTTGAGAATTTTTTCATTATTTATAGCAAAATTTTTTAGGAACCCGTCTTGGTAGCTTCTCAAAATTTTTACTCGTCATAACTGTTGTTATTAATCCTTCCCCAAATTAGCCCTTAGACGTTCTTTTAAAGATACGAGTACTTAATGAAAGCTCAACACATTTGGTGTTGGTATTGGCTGTAGTACTCAAAAAAGTGTAACGCCAGAAAATACAAGACCCAAATTACAATCAACTAAGTGTAATCTTCTTTTTTACATGACTTTCCAAGGCGAATATCATATTTCTGGGTGAGTGATAACCATAGAATTAGGCTCTGATTTTTTAAATTTAGATTTGTTTTTAGACAATAAGACACAGTCATAACTATAAAACGCTGCATGGATATATTAAGCCTTCATCTTACTACTTTTTGATCTCTGTCAATTTTTTTGAGGGCCCACGGCATACGCTAATGAAGAGTTTACTTTAATGCTAGAAAATTAGGGAGAGTTAGCATGAGCCATGGAACCACACTATTTAAAAAAACCTCTATTGCTCTGGGGATAGTTACTTTAGTAAGTACAAAATTTGTTTCTGCCGCTAGTTGGAGTAGTGGAGACTGGTCTGTTAGCTTTGATTCCAATTTTTCACTTGGCACCAGTATTAGAACAGAAACACGTGACTTATCACTAGTTGGAAACAGTAACCAATCACAATTTGACTGGACTGGTTATAATTCAGCCACTAACCCTTTATACAGCCCAGCACAAGTGTGGGCACAAGCCGACGGGGCTTATTCTACTAATGGTGATTTGGGCAACCTTAACTTCGACAAGAATAATACCATTTCTACTCTGTTTAAAGGGGTACACGAATTAGACCTACAGTATCAAGATATGGGGGTGTTTTTACGGGGAATGTATTTTTATGATATGGAGTTGAAAGACAAAACACGGGATTGGCAAAATCCTATTACTGCACAAACACAGGACCCTTGTGAGTCGCCAACGGCTAGTGATGAGTTATGTTCAGATGTGCGTTTGTTAGATGCATTTTTTTATTCTGACTTCTACCTAGGGGATGTTCCAGTGAGCTTGCGAATTGGTCAGCAGGTTATCAGTTGGGGAGAAAGTACCTTTATTCAGCACGGTATTAATACTATCAATCCAGTCGATGTTTCTAGGGCACTGGCACCAGGTGCTGAGTTAAAAGAAGTGTTTATTCCAATTGGAACTGTCTTTGCTTCTTTTGGATTAACAGATGAATTCAGTGTGTCTGTTTATTATCAATATGAGTGGGAACGTAGTCGTTTACCGCAAGCGGGGAGTTACTTTGCAACCAATGACTTTGCAGGTGAAGGTGGGCAAAGTAGCAATATTCAACTTGGCTTTAGTGGCAACCCAGATATTGATTTAGACATTTTATTGGCTAGTCTTAATGGCTTAGGTGATGCGCTTCGCCTGGGTGCCGATGCATCATTAATTGGTCTGGCTTATCTGGCTAATTCAACTAAAGTTGCATTAAGAGGCTATAGCGACAGTGCCCACGATGATGCAGATGATGATGGGCAATATGGTATCAAACTGTCATATTTCGCTGAAAATATGAATGAAACTGAGTTTGGTTTATATCTGATTAATTACCATAGTCAACGTCCTTTGATTTCTGGTGTAGCCTCAAATTTCACTTCTGCTGCTATTGGTGCTGATTTGGGATATATCGCAGGGCAAGAACTCACTAAGGACAATGTAACGGACCTCCAAGCCTTTACAAAAACACGTTTTGTCTACCCTGAAGATATTAAATTATATGGATTGAGCTTTAATACTAATTTGGGGGATACCGCTTTGGCGGGAGAGATTGCATATCGTGTGGATGAACCCTTACAGATAGATGATGTGGAGTTGTTATATGCCGCCATGCCTCAACAACTAGCCATTGCTGGTATTGCCCCACCATATGCGGGTATTTCTCAACTTGATAATTATCTGGGGTATGTGGTTGGGCCCGGCGAGACAGCCCAAGGGTATTTAACTTCAGATACAGTACAAATTCAGGCCACGGCTACTCATATATTTGGCCCTGTGTTAGGCACTGATAATCTAGTGATTTTAGCAGAGCTGGGTTACGTAAGTATTGAAGATTTTCCTGACCCCAATTTAATTCGTTTAAATGGTCCAGGAACAGCGCGTAGCCCCTCACTTCAACCTACAGCTGACGGGGATCCTCGAACTGCATTGCATACAATAATATCGAACGGCCCTGAACTTAATCCCTTCCCAACTAACAGTGCTTGGGGTTACAGACTATTAGCCAATGTCACTTTTAATAATGTGTTTGCAGGAATTAACATCAACAACAGGTTCACTTTTGCACATGATGTTGATGGCATTACCCCAGACCCCATGTTTTTGTTTGTTGAAGGACGAAAATCGGCCAGTGCTTCTGTAACGTTTGACTACCTGAATAAATGGTCTGCAACAGCTGGTTATAACGCTTTTTGGGGAGGAGTAGGTACTACCAATGCTCTCTCAGATCGTGATTTTGTTTCTTTTAACCTTAAATATTCAATATAGGACGTCAAATCATGATGAAGAAAATAAATCTGGTTTTTGCCGCTTTAACCCTCACAATTGGCGCAAGTCATATACAAGCAAAAGTCTCTGAAGAAGAAGCAGCAAAGCTAGGTAACGAACTTACACCTTTAGGCGGGGACAAATCTGGCAATGCTGATGGTAGTATTCCCCCTTGGACTGGGGGTATTACCAGCCCACCCGGGGGATATCAGCCAGGTGATAACCATCCCAACCCTTATCCTGATGACAAACTGTTATTTGAAATAACAGGGGCAAATTATAAAGAATACACTGATTTTTTGAGTGATGGCCAACAAGTATTATTTGAAACATACCCCGACACTTATAAGCTACCTATTTATCCTAGTCGTCGCTCTGCTTCATCACCACAGTTTGTTTATGATGCCACTAAAAAAAACGCACTCAGTGCTGAATTAGTACAAGGAGGAAACGGTATTAAAAATGCTGTTATTGGTATTCCTTTTCCTATTCCCACAAGTGGTGTGGAGGTAATTTGGAATCATATATTACGTTATCGCGGAGAAACCATTAAACGTTTTGCTGGCCAAGCTTCACCGACCGCTAGTGGAGACTATAATATTATTGGTTTTGAAGATGTGTTGCTAGTCAAGTATTCAGCTAAAGAAGCCACTGCCGATCAATTGTTTGAAGAAAATATTTTGATGAAGTTTAAGCAAAAAATTACTTCGCCAGCGCGTCTGGCTGGCACTGCATTGTTGGTGCACGAAACGATGGATCAGGTTAGAGATCCTCGCCAGGCATGGACTTATAATACGGGCCAGCGTCGCGTTAGAAGAGCACCTAACATTGCTTATGATGCCCCGGGAACTGCTGCTGATGGATTAAGAACCACTGACGATTTTGATATGTTTAATGGTGCACCAGACAGATATAATTGGGAATTAAAAGGTAAAAAAGAAATGTATGTGGCCTATAACAATTATCAGTTACACAGCAGCAGTGTAAAGTACGCTGATATACTTAAGCCTAGGCATATTAATCCAGATTTAACGCGTTTTGAGAAGCATAGAGTATGGGTAGTGGAAGCCACATTAAAAGATGAGTTTAGGCATATCTACCATAAACGCGTTTTTTATATAGACGAAGATAGTTGGCAAGTTCAACTTGCTGATATGTATGATAGTCGAAACGAAATATATCGGGTGGCCATTGCATATGGCATTAATTATTACGAAGTGCCAGCACAATGGTCAACCCTAGATGTTTTACATGATCTTAACTCTCGTCGTTATTTAGCATTAGGCTTAGACAATCAAGAAAACATGTACCAGTTTGGCATTGAATTAGATGACCGCGAGTTTACGCCCCAAGCATTGCGCCGTGAAGGAAAGCGTTAAGTCATCTTAAATGGTGGCAATGCCAACCGTTTTTTTATTCATAAAGAAGCCTCATATGAAAATAAGAACAGCTAGTTTTATCGCAGTCATATTATTCAATACCCCTAACTGGGCCAAGGTTGACGTGCAATCTTATCCAGCCCCCTTAGTATCTAGCTCACTGCTTCTAGATATTGCTCAGTCCGACTCACGGCTGATTGCTGTGGGGGAAAGAGGGCATGTTTTATTATCAAAACACACTCAGGATTGGTCTCAGGTTGTAGTCCCTAGTTTAGCCACTTTGACCGCTGTCGACTTTAATGGAGATAAAGGCTGGGCAGTGGGTCACGACACCACTATTTTGATGACGACCGATGCTGGTGTGAGTTGGTCATTGCAATACTACACGCCACAAATAGAACGTCCCTTGTTGGATGTTCATTTTTTTAATGCTAACCATGGTATTACTATCGGCGCATATGGCACTTTTCTAAGAACCCAAGATGGCGGTGTAACTTGGGTATCTGAAATACATTCAGAATTTTTGAGTCAGGACGATCTCGATTATTTAGAAGAAATTAGATTAGAGGACGAAGCCTTTTATATAGAGGAATTAGCCTCAATTTCACCTCACTTAAACAGCGTTTCACAAAGCGGTGAAAGATTATATCTGGCTGGAGAAGCAGGGTTGTTGGCTATAAGTGATGACATGGGACATACCTGGCAGCGTATGGATATTGATTACTACGGTTCTTTTTTTGACTTCGCTAAAACCGAGTCAGGCAGAGTTTTCGCTGCGGGTCTTCGTGGTCATTTATTTGAGTTGGACCATGATAAACAACAATGGAATGCGATTAATTCCGGTAGCACCTCTTCTCTTAACGCCATTATTTCTATTGATGAAAAAAACTCGATGATTTTAGGTAATAATGGTGCCCGGGTTCGTATCTCAGAAACACAAGTAACTTATACCCAAAGTGATGATGGAAAAGCGATCCTCAATGGTGTTTTTCAAGACGGGCAGGTTGTTGTGGTCACAGAAATTGGTATTAAATATATACACAAGGATTTGTAATTCGCCATGTCTACAATCATCAATTTTACCGAGTCACTCATTTTTAGAAACAGACTGATCGTTATTTTTATGTTTTTAATCGCTACCCTGTTTCTAATTTACCAAGCATCACAGCTTAAATTAGCGGCTGGTTTTACTAAAAATATTCCCTTGACCCATGAATATATGCGTAATTATATGAAACATGCTAAAGACTTTGGCGGGGCAAATAATGTATTAGTATCGGTGTGTGACAAGGATGGGGATATTTTCAATGCAGCGTTTTTTAATACCCTAAAAGAGGTACATGACCAGCTGTTTTTTATTAATGGTGTAGACCGCTCTTTGGTTAAATCTTTGTTCTCTTCGTCTACACGATTTACCGAAATTGTTGAAGGCGGGTTTGCAGGCGGTCCAGTGATACCTGCTGATTTTAAAGCGACCAATCCGGCAGCCTTACAAACCGTTTCCCAGAATATAAATAAAGCAGGAATTGTTGGACGATTGGTGTCTGATGATTTTAAGTGTGCGATGGTTACCGCGCAATTACTGGAACTGGATCCCGATACAGGGAAAAAGCTAGACTCCTTGGAAATTGCTGAAGAACTTGAACAACAAGTGCGCGTTAAATTTGAAAACGAACGGGTCAGTATTCATATTATCGGCTTCGCCAAAATGATTGGCGATGTGGCTAAAGGTGCACAAGGTGTGTTGGTGTTTTTCGCCATCGCCATCGCTATCACTGCGGTTCTGGTATTTTTCTTTTGCAAATCAATGATGTTAACTCTGCTACCTTTATTGTGCTCGGTAATAGCGGTTATCTGGCAACTTGGCTTATTAACCCTGCTAGGATTTGGATTGGATCCAATGTCAATATTGGTGCCTTTTTTGGTCTTTGCCATAGGTATCAGTCATGGGGTGCAGATGATTAATGCGCTGGGTAAACAGGTGGTTGCTGGCAGTGACGTAGGACCTGCAGCACAACTGGCTTTTCGAACTCTGTTGATTCCAGGTGGCATCGCCTTGTTATCAGATACAATAGGATTTATGACCTTGTTGGTGATTAATATTGGCATCATACGGGAGCTTGCGATTACCGCAAGTATGGGGGTGGCGGTGATTATTTTGACCAATTTGGTCTTACTTCCTGTGCTTATGTCGTTCGTGAAACTTGGCGATAAATACAAGAATAAGTTTAGTCATAAAACCCAATGGTCTACAAAATTTTGGCATGTCATAAGTGCCTGTGCTAGCCCAAAGGTTGCGCCTGTAGTCTTGGTTACCACAACAATATTATTTGTATTTGCATGGTTTCAAGCACAAAACATGAAAATTGGCGATCTCCATGCTGGGGCACCTGCATTACATAGCGACTCTCGTTATAATCTTGATACTGCTTTGATCACCAGTAAATATGGTATCAGTGTGGATTATTTATCCATACTAGTAGAAACAACACCAGAAGCTTGTACATCATATCAGGCGATGAATGCCATTGATGAATTGCAGTGGAAAGTATCCAATATTCAGGGCGTACAGTCTGCTGTTAGTTTGGCATCCGTTGCCAAATTAATTAATGCTGGTTATAACGAAGGTAATCCTAAGTGGCGTGTTTTACCCCGTAACCAACAAACATTAGTACAATCTATCTCACGTATCCCTACATCTTCAGGTCTGCTTAATGGTGATTGTTCAGTGATGCCCATCATTTTATTTATGCAAGATCATAAAGCAGAAACGATTAGCCGTGTCATTAATGCAGTTAAGGCGTTAAGACAGGAATACCAAACCGATAGTTTACAATTTAAATTGGCGTCTGGGCCTATTGGTGTCATGGCTGCACAAAATGAAGCGGTGGATGCAGCGCAAGAGCCGATGATGCTCTATGTATTTGGCGCTGTTATTTTATTATGTTTAATCAGCTTTAAGTCACTACGGGCGACACTTTCAGTGGTGATCCCTTTATACGTGGTGTCGGTGATGGCTCAAGCGTTGATGACCTATTTACATATTGGATTGACCGTTGCTACTTTACCCGTCATAGCCTTAGGAGTAGGCATAGGGGTTGATTACGGTATCTATATATTATCGACCATGAATAATAAACTGAAGGAAGGCATGGCTGTGCGCCAAGCATATTTTGAAGCACTGATAGAACGGGGCAGTGCGGTATTATTTACTGCCGCCACGTTAGCCGTAGGGGTGAGTACCTGGGTTTTTTCAGCCTTAAAGTTTCAAGTGGATATGGGGGTTTTACTCACTTTCATGTTTGTTGTAAACATGTTGGGAGCTATTATTGTTTTACCAGCGCTGGCTTCGATTTTTTGGCGCAAACAAGGCTGATTATTATGAGCATAATCATGCGTATAATGACGAGCTAAGCCTAGAACTAACACTTTGCAGCACTGTAATCCCAACACTATAATCCCAACACCCGCGGTTGAATCGTCTTGCCTTCGACCTTATCCACACACGGCGCGAGGTGTTTGTAAATAGACCAGTTGATAAGTTTTTAGTACTTTTTAACATCGGCAGTTGCACGTGAATATTTCCCTCCTGTTACAGATAAGAGCGCATCAATGAATGCTACCCACATGTCATACCTTAATTGCTGCTGTAGTGTAGGAGAGGGTGCTTCATATCGTGTTGAGTGTGGGTCGATAACTTCTGCACTGCCATCAAACAGGGCTTGACAGATTTCATTAACAGAGCATTTTTTCGATATGTCCGTAATGATTTTTTTCTTGTCCTTGATGTCAAATGGAACACAATATGCAACTGCTTGTGGTTGCGTATGCATAACCGTTTCAACAAAATAGTCATCATCTCACATGGCTTTGTCGGCATCATGAGTAAAAAAGGATGTTGCTGGGACAATGCTGTAGCAGAAAGTTTCTTTGGAAGTCTAAAACAAGAGCGAGTGCCTTAGCGTAATTACTCAACCCAATTTAGCGCCCAATAATATATCTTGAATTACATAACCATGTGGTACAACAGCCATAGACTTCATTCGTATTTGGATTACCAAAGCCCTAATGACTTTGAAAGACAAAACAATGATTTATAAAAAGTAGCTTAACTGGGGGGGGGCGTTTTAGGTTGACCACGTCACCCTATTTATTTAGGGCTTTTTTTGCTTAAAATTAAGTGATTTGTATTTATAAGATTTTATAAGGCTAATCCCATAAACCATAAACCATAAACCATAAACAATAGCGTGGAATACCGAACAACTCATCTGACACTAAGCGTGGATATCAAGGTAGTTGGAGTTTCTAATAATGTTTATCAGAAAGTTCAGTAAGGCGATCTAGCCTTTCAGTTATTTCATCAAGCTGTGTGAAATGAACGTTTAAATTTGATTTTATCCATTCTTCTGTCAGTTTATCAATAGAATCTTTTGTATTTGACGGCTGAAGAATTACAGAAAGAAGAATGGAAAATAAAATTATTTGGGAAATGTCGATTGGGAGTTGCGATAGTTCGATGCTATGAAAAGCATATAGGACATAATTTATTCCTAGTAGTGAGGGATAAGAAACGCCTAATAAAAAAATCACATAGAGAGAAATAGCAATTATGGCTATGGATACCAAGCTGGATATTAGTACACCATACTTGAAATTTTCTAAGCTGTCTTTAATGTTCACGAAAGCCTAATTTGATGTATAACGCCCAATTAACAGGCAAAAAATAGTTGGTTAAAATAAGCGACGCAGGAGCAAAAACCAACTGTTTTTTGTCCTTTAGAATGACTTGTTATATTTTTTATACCATAATGTAATATATATAGGTACTTATAGGGTTTGATATCATGGCTAAAAACACAAGCGTAACATTAGGCGATCATTTTGATCAGTTTATAAACCAACAACTTAATACTGGTCGTTATGGCTCAGCAAGTGAAATTATTAGAGCTGGATTAAGAGTGTTAGAAGATCAAGAAGCTAAACTTTTAAACTTACGCAATATGCTAATCCAAGGCGAACAAAGCGGGGTTGCCGAATACAGCTATGACAATTTGTTGATTGAGATAGATAAAGATAACCATTAATGAATAAATTTTTACTATCTTCGAAAGCCAAAACCGATTTAATTAAAATAGCTAAATATACCCAATTAACTAGGGGAATAGCTCAACGTAACGATTACCTAAAAGTATTAGATAGCATATTTCAATTGTTAGCTAATGAACCTGAGTTAGGGTTTAATTGTGATTACATTAGAGAGGGTTACAGCAAATACCCACAAGCTAGTCATGTGATTTATTACAAAGAGTATAAAAACAGCCAAATATTTATAGTGCGTATATTGCATAAAAGTATGGACGTTAACTCCGCACTCTAGAAAAATATAACGCTTTAGTGTTTGTACGGCGTGCTTTTCAATGCCGTGTAAACCTGTGTTGAACGTTTTCAATTGCCGCATCTCTAAATTTTAGTTTGATTCATGCTGTAGGAATTTGTAATTTTTGCAAAGACGAGGTGGGCGACTAGTTTATTGGAGAGGTTTACGATTACCTATTTATTATTCATCACTTTCTATTTCTCACGTCGACGAGCACTGCAAATTAGCTGTGTCATTCCAGTTTCGCTAGATCTGCATTCCAGAGTTGGAATAGAAATGACAACACAGAACAATTTATGATTATTATTATGAAATACTCAATTTAACATAATATACATTATAGGAACTCTATAGTATGGATATATATTGGTACTTGGTTGATTGTTTAAACTGCAAATAATGCAATAGTATAGCTGGGTAATACATTTATGGGACGCTGTGTACTTCGTTTGGGGCTTACATGGTGTTACCTTACTTCATTCACACAGCAACATGATAATGCCAAATGTTGCCTGAACTAATTATGGATGATTGTCTGTAGCAATTGCTGTTGCACTTAATCTATGCACATGTGGCTGACTTCTATTCCAGCTGACTGCAACTCAAATGGCTATGAGGATTGTCAGCTTAAGTGAATAACCATAACCAGTGATTCTTTCAGTGTTCAATGCTATTTAGGCCTTACTATTGTATTTAGTTTTTGCATATGTAAGTTTGCCGCTGACACCTCACCAAAATAACTGTCTATCAGTTTTCCATCTTGTGATTAATACAATGTTATGGATAAACTATGAGCATCCATAATGGTGGCCATATCGCCGTTTATATCATGCTTGATAAACTGCTTATCGATGTTTAATGTCCGCCCCAGATTTAACATAATAATATGTACGTCTGTATTGCGCTATTGTGCATAGATAAATACATGAATGTCTGATCTACATGGCTGGCACCAAGTGGCTCGTAAATTTATGACTGTGTTCTTATCTTTATTGATCGACTGAACATTGATTTTTTAATCATCGAGTTACACTAATACCAAGTCCGGCATAACGTCTTGGGCTCGCATGCACTGAGCGCCGACATATTTATAATAAAGAGTCATGGAGTTATTACCACTGCGTAATAGTACCAATTAGCATGTTACTGTGATTAAGTTTTATCAATTCAAGACCATCAGATAGTCAAAATACAGCGAGAATGTTTAGTTAGTTTATCAGGTTGTTTCATATGCGTATAATTAGCGTTATACGGCTATACCTATATATGTAAGCAGCTAAGTTAAATTTAGGGTATATAACTAACAGATTGTAATTGGATTACTGTGATTATTTTGGCGAAATAACGGTTATTAAATAAGTAAATATTTACGTAGTGTTTGCAACAAATTAGTCAGTAAGCGCGCTGTTAAAAGCCATTAAAATTGGTTAACGCAGAATTTAAACATACGATGGCAGCAACAATGTATCAGCAGTACCATCCACCCACCTCCATTCTGCAAGCTAGATACAACGGTATCTCTTAAATAAGCTATGAGTATTAAGTTATTTGGATCTGACTTTACTAAGGCTGAACATAGTACGCTTCTAATATTTTGCCTAAGAAGGATGAAGGTATAATACAACCTCCCCGCTTCATTCCTATTGTACTTTGTAGAAGTAAGCTTATGTGACAGTGTTTTTTTAGCGCCTAACTTCAGATCTAATGGCTTTGGGTATATTCCTAAGATAAAGACTAAATAGCATGATAAGCAATCAGATACTGTGGTACTGAGCCCAGAGCTAAGATTAAGATAATAAGTGCGCTAGAGAGTAGCGGTTAAGAGGATTTAAACAAAAATTATATCAACTGGATAAGCATACAGTTAAAATCATTTATATATACTTATGTCATGTTTAGACATCACTATGAACCAAAATTTCATGCCTTTATTTCCCCATGCAAATCAGCTTGATTTGGGAGTTGATTACATCAATCAACATATCAGTGAGCTAGACAGAAGCATTCCTGACGCTGCTTACAGCTATGAACTGGCAATAGAATATTTGGCTGAGAATCGCTTTAACGCCAATAATTTCAAGTCTATTCGCGGTGAGTTAAATGTGTTGTTTAACTGGACTTGGTTTGTGTGCGGCATGTCCATAGCTGAGATTGATCGTATCGCCTTGCGTAAATTCATTGATTTTTGTAATCAGCCCCCTGCCCATCTTATTGCACGCACCTCCTATCCATTTTTTATTACCGAGGCGAAAACGACCTTATTGCAAGCTAATCCTAAGTGGCAGCCTTTTGTTCATCGTGGTTTAGGTAAATACATACGTAAAACAAGTACCTTAAAAGCTCAGCTTTCACTATTGAGCAGTTTTTTCTTATTTCTTAATGATGTGGAATATCACGATAAGAATCCTGCTGCGATTTTATTGCGACGATTAAATGTTAACAATACTCATGTAGCGGATCCAGAAGTGGGGGAAAAGGCATTGAGTTCCCTGCAGTGGCGGAGTGTATGGGATGTTGTCAATGAGTTGGCAGACAAACAGCCAGAGAAACATCAGCGCAGTCGTTTGTTGTTCGCCCTACTCTACTTACTTTACCCCAGAGTGTCAGAAATAGCAGCAAGGCCAGGCTTTACACCCTTAATGAGTAGTTTTTTTAAACATAGAAGCGGTAATTGGGTGTTTAAAATCCCCCGAAGTAAAGGTGGGAAAAGCCGTATCATTCCCTGTCCAGATGAACTTCTTCAGTGTTTAAAGGACTATCGTCGTTATCTGGGGTTAAGCGATTTGCCACAGCCCGATGAAAAAATCCCATTATTTGTGCGCCATAAGGCTGGCACTCATGGCCGTGATACGGGCGTGTTAAATGCTCAACTGGGAATTGAAGCAATTCGTAACATCGTACGTGAAATTTTTGATTTAACCGCCTCTAAGCTTACGTCAGATGAACCACACGCCGCCGGCGAATTACGGCAATTCAGCGTGCATTCGTTGCGCCATACCGGCATATCTACCTCCATCGCAGCGGGCACCCCTTTACAAGTTGTGATGAAAAATGCCGGGCATGCTGATTTATCAACCTTATCGATTTATATTAGTGCAGACTTACAGCAACAAGTTACGGCCACGGTAAGCCGTGACCTGTAGACTCGAGCCCCTCGATATTTACTGAGTTTGTGATGAAAAAGTTGTTGAATCATTGTCCCCTAAAGTATTGCTCCACCTCAGATAAGTCTGTTTAAATAAAAGCCATTCATCACCATATACTAAAGTATAAATTCAAAACTGGTTTACACAATAATTTGCCTAGCAATGGCAGGTGTAGGACCAGTATTATGTAAATCTCGTTGATAACCACACGGAAAGTAATCAACTTTCACTTCCACAAAGATAAAAAAGAAAAGTAGATATGGAAAATATTAGGCAAAATGGAATATCATTTTTTTGAAAAATGATATTTTACTTTACCTATACTCAAGTATGACGAGACTGTTAAAGCGTCACTACCCGAATACTTAACGCAATAAAAACCACACCGGCGATTTTGTCGATTAGCGGACCTTTTTCGGCTAATGCAAAACGCTCACGGGTACCGTGAACCAAACCGGCCACAAT